>CAEZSC010000001.1_pt1 | contig 61956 bp, 58 predicted proteins | sample 7263881 | NCBI WGS metagenome assembly CAEZSC01 (sample SAMEA6813768, study PRJEB35770) | uncultured Actinomycetes bacterium | biome: Freshwater; feature: Freshwater reservoir; material: water | place: Czech Republic | collected 2017-04-14 | depth 0.5m m
CGGAATCAGCTACTCGTCCTGTTGCAATTAGCTCCGAACGATGTGAGATGCTGATGTATTTAGCAGGATACGCACTCATAATTTTCTTACCAACGCTATCTCCTTGGACCGCGAGCCATTGATCTGAAGGATAATCCTCGACTACAAATGTAAATTCAGCTGCGAGCGGCGGCGTTGGAATATCTAATGTATCTGCGATCAAAATATGTGCATCAATAATTAGCTCCCACCCATCTCGCTCAAGTGCTTCATCTAATTCTGCATATGCAGGAAGGGGCAGATGAAATGTAGGCACAAGCCCGCGTGACTCAAATTCCTTAATTGCATATTGAATCTCTTCCGAATAGGGAAGTAGCGGTTGTCCGAGTGGCAATTTACCAAAAGGAATTATCGAATTGGCGCGATAGGTAAATCCGGAAGAGAGTCGATATCGCCATCCGCCCCGAGTAATAATCTCTTCCGCGGGCCAGGTATTCTCTAGTGATTGTTCAATTTCATTGATTCGAATTGATGTTGGCGCTCCAGTGCCAGCCTTCTGACTGACCGGGCTCACAATGCGCCAAGCGGCGATATGTACCGGATCGAATTTTTCGAGTGACCCATCCTTCTTGCGCACGGAGTTGAGTGCCTCAAGTATTCCCAGGATGTCGCGCAGCCCACCATCTTCTCGTAGGCGAATAGAAACCCTTTGACCTATATCACTCGCAAGGGGAGTGGGACTTTCCATCTTCACTCGTATGACCTCCCAGCCCATTGAATCCCCTTTAGGTACTCTATTATCTCCTCTATTAAAGAGCTCGAATGAAATGGGGTTTAGGCCGTGACCTACGTAATTGCAGAACCTTGCATCGATATCAAAGATAAGTCTTGTATCGAGGAATGTCCGGTCGATTGTATTTATGAGGGCGATCGCATGCTCTATATCCAACCCGATGAGTGCGTGGACTGTGGCGCTTGCGAACCAGTCTGCCCCGTCGAAGCCATCTACTATGAAGATGACGTTCCATCACAATGGAAAGAGTTCGGCGGCATGAATGGTGAGTTCTTTGTCGAACTGGGTTCACCTGGTGGTGCCAGCAAGGTAGGCGCGACTAAAAACGATCCTGCAACCATTAAGGCAATGCCTACTAAATCTGGCGAGTAAAACTGAAACTTCCAGATTTTCCATGGGATGCGCTCGCTCCTTATGGTGCGCGAAGCAGAGAGCATCCAGATGGCGCAATAGATTTATCGCAAGGCACTCCGGTAGATCCCACCCCCACTTTTATCCAACAAGCGCTGATTGAATCAGCCGACTCACCGCGTTATCCCGTCACAATTGGAACGCCCGAACTTCGGGAAGCGATGCGACGTTGGGCAATAGAAATTCTTGGCGCTACTGGAGATTTCGATGTGCTTCCCACTGTCGGCTCTAAGGAACTAGTAGCACTTCTTCCCACGCTACTTGATGCGAGAAAAGTTCTCTATCCCAAGATTGCATATCCGACTTATCTCGTCGGAGCGATGATTGCTAAAGCGCAAGCTATTGAAGTGGATATCGACGCTGCTCTATGGCCGAGTGCAGATTTAGCTTGGGTCAATTCTCCATCAAATCCCACCGGACGAATTGCTACCGAGCAAGAACTTAAATCAATTATTGAATATTCGCGCACTACCCAGACAGTTGTTGCAAGCGATGAGTGTTACCTCGGCTTTCCCGCTAGAGAGGTACAGCCAATTTCGATTCTCAAGGTCGCAGCAGGCAACAATGCTGGACTCCTTGCTGTTCATTCACTTTCCAAGCGATCAAACCTCGCTGGATATCGTGCAGCCTTTATCGTGGGAGATCCTGCCTTAATTGCAACTATCCGCGAAGTGCGTAAGCATGCTGGTTTGATGGTTCCCTTACCTGTTCAGCGCGCGATGACTGTTGCGCTCGCCGATGAAGTCCATGCCCACGAACAAGCCTCTCGATATCGCGCTCGCCGTGCAGTACTACAACCTGCACTCGAGGCGGCCGGCTTTAATGTGGAATTTACAGATGCAGGTCTTTATATCTGGTGTTCGCGGCGCGAACGAGATTGGGATTCCATCGCCTGGTTAGCGGATTTAGGAATCTTGGCTACACCTGGGCATTTTTATGGTCCGGCCGGAGATCAATTCATTCGCGTCGCATTAACGGCCACTGACGCTGATATAAAAATGGCGGCAGATCGAATAAATAAGGCGTTAGTCAGATGAGTTCGGCGATTTTGTTGGTGGGCGGAATGGGAACCAGACTCCAGCCACTAACTTTCAATACCCCCAAACCAATGCTAAGCGTGGCGGGCGTTCCATTTACTGAACACCAAATAATTAAAGCCCGAGAGGCCGGCTTTACTGAAATCGTTCTTGCTACATCCTTTAAAGCCGAACTTTTCGAACCTTACTTTGGCGATGGCGAGCGCTTTGGAATTTCAATTCGCTACGCAGTAGAAAGTGTGCCCCTGGGCACTGGTGGCGCAATTCGAAACGCAGCTTCGATGCTCACTGGTTCTGGGCCGGTAGCAATTTTTAATGGCGATGTTCTAAGCGCGCACGATTTAGCTGCTCAACTCAGTTTCCATGTAAAGAACCAGGCAGATGTGACTCTATATCTAACAGAAGTCCCTGATGCCCGCGCATTCGGAGCCGTTGAATTTGGCGATGATTTTCGCGTCACAGCTTTTAATGAAAAGATGGAGAATCCGCCTACTAATATGATTAATGCTGGCTGCTATATATTTTCACGCGAAGTTATTGATTCAATTCCCGCGCAACAAGTTATCAGCGTAGAACGTGAAACATTTCCGGGATTGCTTAACGATGGTGCCCGTGTATTTGCATTCATCGATCGAAACTATTGGTTGGACATTGGTAATCCCAGTGCGCTCATGAAAGCAACACGTGACTTGTTATCAGGTGCCATGTATTCAGCGGCCACCCCAGTTTTAAGTGATGGATCATTTATCGCAGCCGGTGCATCGATTGCCGCCACCGCAAAAATTACGAGTTCGGTCATCGGCAGCGGTGCTCAGATAGCCTCGGGTGCAGTCATAGAAGGGTGCCTTATTGGCGCAGGCGCGAGGGTGGGGCAAGAGGTCGTTCTCACTGATTGCTTTGTCGCAGATAGCGCACAAGTGGAGTCAGGGGTCATCGCAGGGGGCAGTTTTCTTGGGTTTCCCCTTAAATAACCCCTTTTTATCAATTTTCTCGTAGCTAGAGCCTTGCACGGACTTGACTTAAAGGCATTACATGCGTGTAATTCACCTATACCGCGAGCCTAATTCGTAGGCGAGCACAGCTTTGAGGAGTACCACCAATGTCCGACTCACGCCCAGTAATACCTGCAGTACTTTCTGGCCTGAGCTCCACTGACAGCGTTGAACTTTCCTGGCAAGAGCGTGCGCTCTGTGCCCAAACTGATCCAGAAGCTTTCTTCCCTGAAAAGGGCGGCTCTACCCGTGAGGCAAAGCGTGTCTGCCTCTCCTGCGATGTTCGCAGCGAATGTTTGGAATATGCCCTCGGCCATGATGAGCGGTTTGGCATCTGGGGTGGACTCTCCGAGCGTGAGCGCCGTCGCCTTAAGCGCCGTTCAGCCTAATTTTCTTACTCCCAGCTTTTGTAGTTATTGGGCGAGAATTACCCCATGGCTGATAACTTCTTCGTAACTGCCGTCATTGTTTCGCATGACGGCGCTACGTGGCTTACAGAATCAATCGCCGCTCTCTACTCTCAATCTCGCGCGGTAGATCGAATAATTGCGGTCGATACAGATTCCCACGATAACTCGGTGAAGTTATTAATTAACGCCGGAATCAATGTTCTACAGGCGCCACGCGATACCGGCTTTGGCGATGCAATAAATATGGCACTCGAAACAACGCCGGCAATCAGCGAGAAAGAAAATGAGTTGCTCTGGATATTGCACGATGACTGTGCGCCGAGTCGAGATGCGTTAGAGAAGTTAATCGCAGAGATTGCAGAGCAGCCACAAGTTGCATTCGTCGGTCCCAAACTTCGCGGTTGGTATGACCGTAGTCATTTACTTGAAGTTGGCATTAGCATCGCAGGAAATGGCGCTCGCTGGACTGGCCTGGAACGTCACGAACATGATCAAGGTCAACACGACGCCCCGCGCCAAGTTCTTTCTGTCAGTACCGCCGCCATGCTCGCTCGTCGCGATGTCTTTGAAGAGTTGGGCGGACTTGATCCAAACCTTGCGCTCTTTAGAGATGATGTGGATTTAGGCTGGCGCGCACGGGTCGCTGGTTTCACTGTTAAATGCGTGCCAGAAGCTTTAGTTTTTCACGTTGAAGCCTCCGCTAACGAACGTCGACCAATTGATGTCTCAGAAGCATTCTTGCACCGCCCTCTTTTACTTGACCGTCGCAATGCTGCGTATGTACTGATGGCAAATGCATCCCTCTGGCAAACACCGTGGATTGCTGTGCAACTTATTAGTTCAGCAATTGTTCGGGCTGTCGGTTTCTTACTTGCAAAGTTGCCAGGATATGCAGCGGATGAAATTGGCGCTGTAGGTTTATTACTGATCAAGCCTGCGGATATCTTTCTCGCTCGACGATTTAGAAAATCTCACCGACTACTCTCATCGAGTGTCATAAAGCCATTTATCCCGCCACGCCTGAGCCAGATACGCACTTCTTGGGAGCGGTTGACCGACCTCATCTCAAGTTGGTTGCATCCCGTACATCAAGTTAATGAAAATAACGAACTAGAAGATTTCGGCGGAGCTGCCTCATATTCTGATATCGGATTGATTGATGAAAACTTTGATGAACTCGAATTAGATTCTGCTCCGATTCGTTCACGATGGAAAGGTCTTGTTAATAGGCCGTTATTCCTCGCACTGACCGCAACCCTGGTCATCTCCCTGATTGCATCGCGTTCGCGATATGGATCGCTCAGCGGCGGTGCACTTGCACTTGCTCCCAATGGCGCCCATGATCTCTTTGCACAATTTGCACAATCGTGGCATACCGTTGGTATGGGTTCGGCGGCGCCAACCCCACCGTGGATTCCAGTGTTAGGTGTCCTCTCCTTCATCACCTTCGGAAATGTGCCGCTCTTTCTCACACTCCTCTTTCTTCTTACGCCGCCACTAGCTTGTTTTGCGATGTATCGCGCAGTCAAGCGAACCGGACTCACACCACTTGTCAGTGTTCTCGGTGGAGTTATCTATGCCTTCTCACCTGTCGTCTGGAACAGCATTAATCAGGGTCGCCTAGGGACAATTGCAATTGCACTCTTAGCCCCAGCGTTTCTTAGTTTTGCGCCATATCAAGCAATAACCAGCTCGGCATCCTGGCGAAAGATTTATGGCCTGGCACTCCTATCAGCACTGTTAGCGGCCTTCTCTGCACCTTTCTTGCTCTTGTACACCTGTGGCTTATCTGCCGCCCTCATTCTGCGCTTAGTTCATCGCCGACAAGAGATTTCTGAAACCGGTATTGCAAAATTCTTAATGGTGGCAAATCTTGATATTGAAAAGCGACTTCTCGCCAGCTCTCTCATTCCATGGATTCTCAACGCGCCATGGTCAGTCTCGCTCTTAGTTCACCCCACTCAGATTCTGCATGATCCTGGTTTCCCACTTCATAATGCGACAAATGCGTGGCATATATTCCTCTTCAACCTGAGTGGAGCCAGCGGTGTTCCTTGGTGGATCTTCTCACCATTTATTCTCTTTGCTTTTGTAGTTCTCTTTCACCCGACATTTCGTATTCATGCCCTCTTTGCTTGGGCGATTTTTGGTTGTGCGGTTGCACTCTCGTCTACGCATATAACTGGACATGGCAGCTCCGGTAATTATTGGAGTGGCTCGTTAATAGTCTTTGTAGAAATCATTCTTCTCGGACCGGCCTTAAAGATATTGGCTGATGTAATACCTAATCTGCGGAAGTCTTCCGTTGGAGCAGGACACTTTGTTACTGCGCTATCAGTTCTCGTAGCCCTAACATCAATCTCATTTACTGGAATTTGGTCCATCACTTCAGGATCTCAATCTCTGGTTTCAGGATCTCATGAACAAGTTATGCCTGCATTCGTGGCCTCGCTAGCTACAACTGATGCCAGGCCTAAGACTCTGGTGATTCGCCAAGAGGGTCCTGAACTTAATTACTTCGTATCCCGAGGTACCGATCTGGCACTCGGAGAACCCGATGTAGTAGTTCCGATGCCCCCAGAACTCGAAGATGCAATTGTTGGCGCACTTTCCGGAACTGCCTTAACGAGCAGTCGCATAATTGGCGGATATGGAATCAAGTATCTCTTTGTGAAAAACCCGGCCGATCCTAATCTCGTAAGAACGATTGACGGAATTGGTGGATTTACACGAAGTTCTTCCACATCGTCCGGCGTTATTTGGCGCGTATTAGCTGCTAATCCACGCGTTGCAATGATTGCATCTGATGGAAAAATTTCAACGCTACCTTCGGGATCAATCGGAGCACAGGGCGAGGTAGAGACCATAGGTAAAATCTCGCTCGGAGAGAAGTCTGATTCAGGATGGAAGTTGCTCCTCAATGGTCAACCCGTTGAAATCTCTCATAATTCAAATGGAGTTCCACAATTTATACTGACCGAACCTGGTGCTATCAATCTGCTCCATGATGGGACTAAGCGGCGAGCCCTCGTCTCTCTCGAATTAATTGCATTGCTTGCGGTAATTGTTTTAAGTCTTCCTGCTGGACGTCGCCGTAGTGAAGTTCCGATTGAGGAGCTGGTATGAAGAATTTATGGCAGCAGGCAGATAAGCGCATTGCACTTGCTCTGGGACTTGTAATAATTGGCCTTGTCATCTCACTTCTTGCGCCACGAGCGACTCAGGTTAAATTTGGAGGTCGAGTTGTTGATGCAACCTATCCTGCAACTGTCTGTCCGGGCGGAGTAAATAACGCAGTATCAGTGGCCTATCTTCCTAACCCAAAGGTCGCTGTTCGCAGTGTAAAGAAAGCTTCTGTAACTTTGCGCCCCGCTCGCACATATCGATATGCGTTGACGACTCCGCTTTTCGTTGATGGCAATCCTCAATCTATTTTGGCAGCGAACACTTCTTCGGGATGGTTAGCAAGCACTGTGTGCACAGCAGGTTCGGGAGACTCTTGGTTCGTTGGTGGATCTGCCGGAATCTCTAGCGCTGGATATATTGATCTGATCAATAGTGGTTTAAGTGAATCAACCGTGGATCTGCTCGCATATAGCGCTAACGGTCCATTGCCTTTGCAATCCATTGTTATTCCAGCAAATACCGAGAAGAAAATTTATCTCGACAGTCTCGCCCCCGGAGAAGAGAAGATTGCAGTTCATGCGATCACTCGTGCCGGTCGGGTTACCGCTTACTATATTGATATTCGCAAGAAGGGCCTGCGCTCACTCGGTGCGGATTATGTCGCTCCCGCGGATGAGGCAAGCAAGCAAGTAGTACTTCCTGGCGCGATCAACAGTGTGCGAAAAGGAGTTCAACTCGATCAAGATATTCGACTCCTTGTTCCTGGGGCTGCGGATGCAACAGTGAGCGGAACGATTTATTCAGTGGATGGCGCATTCGTACCCATTGGGCTCGATAATTTGCGATTGCCACATGGAAAAGTGGTAGAGATCGCTCTTTCAAAGTTGACGGTAAGCACTCCCTTCGCCCTCGTTCTTAACTCGGACCAACCAATCGTTGCCGGGATGGTCTCTCAAACTAAATTAGGAACATCTGACTTTGCTTGGTCAGGTGCGGCATCCGAACTTCCTGAAGGGGAGAGCTATTCGATAAATATGGGAGGCCATTTACCGTTACTTTCTTTTTATGGCAATGGCAAAATCTCAATCCAAATCGATTACAACTTAACCTCGGGTAAGAGCCGAAGCGTTGAAGTCCAAGGCGATCGCAAGGTTTCCTGGCGACCCGAAGGCGCTGTAAACCGGATAGAGATACGAGCGAAGAGCTCAGGTATTTTTGGTGGAATTCTCTTCTCGGGCAACGCCAACTCTGGATTGAGTTATATGCCACTTCGCGCCGGTGCCACACTTCAAAATTCAGTACTCCCACAAGCCGATGCGCGAGTAATTTCGCGGGGTAGTGGAACTTCGGCCAACACTAAGTAGATTGGGCAAGAAGCCAAATCCACGGAATTTGTGCCTTGAAGAGATAGCCTCATGCCATGAGGACATCAGGAGCGCGCATGGGCAGAAGTTGTTCCCGTGCTGCATGCAGAAAGATTGCAACCTCCACTCTTACCTACATTTATTCAGATTCAGTTGCAGTGTTAGGGCCTTTAGCAACATTTGCTGAACCTCACGCCTATGACTTATGTGCTGATCACAGTATTCGCATGAGCGTTCCTCGAGGATGGAGCGTGATCAAGCAAGAACCTGATGTAACTGCGCAAGGTCCAACACATGATGATTTAATGGCAATTGCTGATGCTGTGCGTGAAGCTGGAGCTGCACCTGCTGATATTCAAGAGAGCGTTACGCCGCCACTTTTTGCAGAAGAGAGCAAAGAGATTGGTCGACGCGGACATCTTCGCGCAATTCCTAATTCGTGAGTTGTAAATGACCTCACAATTCTCGGTTGAATTTCTCAACACGATTATCAAGGCCTATGACATTCGGGGCTTAGTTGAAAAAGAGGTTACCCCTGAATTCACATATGCAGTGGGTAGGGCATTCGCGGAATTTCTCAAAGAGATTAAAGAACCCACCACACTAGTTATTGGTGAAGATATGCGTCCATCATCGCCAGTTCTTGCGGGAGCATTTGCAGAAGGTGCGATTGCACAAGGAGCAAATGTCATTCGTATGGGGCTTGCCTCCACTGACATGCTCTACTTTGCTTCAGGAAAACTAAATCTTCCTGGCATTATGTTTACCGCTAGCCACAACCCTGCTGCATATAACGGAATAAAAATGTGTATGAGTGGAGCTAGACCAATCGGTCAAGAGTCCGGCCTGCTTCGCATTAAAGAATTAATTGCAACGCGAATTCCGGAATATTCAGGAGCAAAAGGCACTCAATCTCAGCAAGAGTTGTTAGCTGATTATGTTGATTTTCTGCTTGGGCTCTTTCCGGGTACATCATCAGTTTCGGGCCGCCGACTCAAAGTAGTCATCGATGCCGGTAACGGAATGGCGGGTTACACAGCGCCAGCGGTAATGAAGAAATTGAATGTAGAAGTAATTCCGATGTACTTCGAACTTGATGGAAATTTTCCGAATCATGAGGCAAATCCAATCGAACCGAAGAATCTCCTCGATTTACAGAAGAAAGTTGCAGAGGTGCAAGCCGATATTGGTCTGGCTTTCGATGGTGACGCCGACCGGTGTTTTCTGGTTGATGAGAACTCAGATTTAGTGAATCCATCGGCGCTCACCTCCTTGATTGCCGTTCGCGAACTCAAAGCAAAACCCGGCTCAACCATTATTTATAACTTGATCTCATCACAAGCAGTACCCGAAATTGTTTCGGAATCAGGCGGAAAGTCAGTTCGTTCTCGGGTTGGACACTCCTACATTAAGAAGTTAATGGCAGAGACCGGAGCAATTTTCGGGGGAGAGCATTCGGGACATTTCTACTTTGCTGATTTTTGGAAAGCAGATTCCGGAATGCTCGCGGCCCTCTATGCGTTAACAGAGTTGAGTGGAAGCGATAAGAAATTGTCAGAACTGCTGCATCCCTTTAATCGATATTTTTCAAGCGGTGAGATAAATACAAAAGTCGCTGATACGCAAGCAGCACTTGCTCGCATAAGTGCGGCATATGCATCGACTCACACCATCGACGATCTAGATGGCCTGACGGTCCAAGGTCAGGGCTATTGGTTTAATGTGCGACCTTCGAATACTGAGCCTCTCCTTCGACTCAATGTTGAGGCCCACAGCGCAGAGTTGTTAGCCACTAAGACCATCGAAGTCCAAGGAGTGATTTCCGCCCCTTAAGGCCAGCGGTTCAAGATTCAATTCTCTCTGGCATATCGGGTAACCTTCTGCCATACCCGCTTACATCTAGCGTTGAAATACTTATGAGGAGAGAAGCCGTGTCTACAGAAACCAAAGTTAGCCATGATGTTGCCAATCCAGCTTTAGCAGCTGAAGGACGCAAAAGAATTGAATGGGCAGAGCGCAATATGCCGGTCTTGGCACAAATTCGTGCTCGCTTTGAAAAGGAACAACCTTTTAAAGGTGTTCGCATTTCTGCGTGCATGCACGTGACTACTGAGACCGCAAACTTAATGCGCGCTCTTAAAGCTGGTGGCGCTGAACTCTCTCTCTGTGCCTCAAATCCTCTTTCAACTCAGGATGACACCGCAGCAGCGCTAGTACACGAGTTTGGCATCAACGTCTTTGCTCACAACGCAATTGATCGCGACGGCTATTACCGACACATCAACGCATCTCTCGATATCAAGCCACACTTGGTCTTCGATGACGGTTGCGACCTAGTCAATACACTTCACACCACCCGCACCGAACTTATCGATGGCATTATCGGCGGTTGCGAAGAGACAACAACTGGAGTTATCCGTCTGGCTCAGATGAGCAAAGATGGCGCACTTAAGTTCCCAATGATTGCTGTCAATGACACCGATACCAAGCACATGTTCGACAATCGTTATGGCACCGGACAATCCACAATGGATGCAATCTTCCGCTCCACCAACTCACTCATCGCTGGCAAGGTTGTCGTTGTTGCAGGATTTGGTTACTGCGGCAAGGGCGTTGCAGAACGCGCAAAGGGCATGGGCGCTGATGTAATCGTCACTGAAATTGATCCGACAAAGGCTCTCGATGCAATGATGCAGGGATACCGCGTTATGCCTATGCACGAGGCAGCTAAGTACGGCGACTTCTATGTCACCGTTACCGGTAACCGCGATGTTCTCCGCGAAGAGCACTTCAAGGTAATGAAGGATGGCGCCATTCTTTCCAATGCCGGTCACTTCGATATTGAGATTGACGTTGCTTGGCTTGAATCTAATTCAAAGAAGAAGAACTCCAAGATTCGCCACCAGACAGATGAGTATGTAATGGCTGATGGTCGCCGCATTCTTCTTCTTGCTGAAGGTCGCCTAGTAAACCTTGGCGCAGCTGAAGGCCACCCGGCTTCAGTGATGGATATGTCATTCTCTGATCAAGCTCTTACTGCAGAGTGGTTGCTCAAAGAAGCTAAGAATCTTGCGGCTGGACTCCACAATGTTCCTGTTGATATCGATAAGGAAGTTGCTCGTCTCAAGCTCGAAAGCATGGGCGGAAAGATTGACGTTCTTACTGAAGCACAGGATCTCTACCTCAACTCTTGGGAGCACGGTAGCTAATGACATTGATCATGGTCGTTGATGACGACCAAGATCTTGCAGAAATGCTCGGCATCGTTCTTAACGGTGCTGGGTTTGAAGTTGATTTAGTTAATCGGGGCGATGAAGCGATGGAATTATTCCGCGCTCAGAGCCCCGATTTAGTCTTACTAGATGTCATGCTTCCTGGAATAGATGGCATTGAAGTTGCGCGTCGCATGCGAGCTGAATCTATGGTGCCCATAGTTATGCTCACCGCCAAGGGCGATACTCACGACGTAGTACTTGGACTTGAAGCTGGCGCAGATGATTACATGGTTAAGCCGTTTGAACCTTCAGAACTTGTTGCTCGAATTAAGGTTCGTCTCCGCCGCGCACCAGCCGAGCCCACTGATTCACTGCAACTTGGACGCGTGAAAATTGATCAAGTCGCTCACACCATCAATCGAGATGGAAAGATTATTCCGCTAACACGCCTTGAATTTGATCTGCTGGTTGCACTAGCGAAAGAGCCCGGTCGGGTATTTACCCGCGAAGCGCTCTTGAGTGAGGTGTGGGGATATCAGCACGCAACTGATACTCGATTAGTTAACGTTCACATCCAACGCCTTCGTGCAAAGATTGAATTTGATCCCGAAAATCCTGAACTTATTGTGACCGTTAGAGGTATTGGTTATAAGGCGGGCCAGAAGGGCAGCCATTCCGAGTGAATCCGATTAGTTCCAGGTGGAGAAATTCTCTCGCTTGGCGAGTGACGACAACTACTGTTCTGCTCTCTCTTACGATTTTAATTCTCGTTGGTTCTGCACTTTTTACCAATCTCCAACGTGGAATTTTCAATGAAAAATTAAGCATCTCTCTCGCCGATGCTGACTCTTCGGCTCAATCTGTAGAACTCCAGCTTGCAATTGCGCAATACCAATCCACTATCGATATAGAGAAAGTTCTAGGCGATGTGCTCTCTGTTCCTATCGCGACCGGAGATAGTTCTGGCCGTGAAGTAGCACTCTTTCCAGCGCCAGGAACTCCCAAAAAAGGTGCAGAGTACGAAGGAACTTCTAATCTGCTCTCGCCCAAATCTATCTCTGAGAGTTTTCGAGAGATCATTAGAAGCAAGAAGGGAGAGAAGTGGACGCGGGTAGATATTCAATATCTAGGTGGACGTCAAGAACGAGGTATCGCAGTGGGAAATATGATCACCGTTCCCAATGTGGGTAAGTTTGAATTCTATGTTCTCTTCTCATTAGCTCAACAGGAACAGACTCTCAGTCTCATTATTCGAGCTCTTTGGTTAACTGGTGTTGCACTGGTATTTCTCCTCGGACTTATTACCTGGTTAATTATTAGACAGGTAGTCTCACCGGTACGAGATGCGGCCATCGTTGCCGAACAGTTAACCGCTGGCGATCTAGATCAACGCATGAATGTTAAAGGTCAGGATGAAATTGCACGACTCGGTTATGCATTCAATGAAATGGCTGTCGTACTTAAACAGCAGATTGTGCGATTAGAAAATCTCTCTCGCCTGCAACAGCGATTTGTTTCTGATGTTTCACATGAGCTCCGTACCCCACTCACAACAGTGCGCATGGCTTCTCAAGTAATCTACTCAGCGCGTGAGAGTTTTGATCCCAGTGTTCAGAGAAGTGCCGAGCTTCTCGTTGCTCAAATTGACCGCTTTGAGGGCTTACTCACCGACTTACTTGAAGTAAGTCGATTTGATGCGGAAGCGGCCGTCCTAGATATCGATCAGATAGATTTAACAAACCTGGTCAAACGGACAGTTGATTATCTCCACCCTAGCCGGGAGAGAATTTTGACGATTCATGCACCACACGAACCGATTTACGTGGATGCAGATTCGCGCCGTATTGAGCGAATTCTTCGTAATCTCATCTCCAACGCAATTGATCACCGCGCCGATAAGCCAGTTGATGTCTACATAGCCCAGAGTGAGAATGAAGCGGCTGTTGCAGTCCGTGATTATGGAATTGGATTTAATGAGCGCGAATCAAAACAACTCTTTGAACGTTTTTGGCGAGCAGATCCGGCTCGAGCTCGAGTAAGAGGTGGATCCGGACTCGGACTATCGATTGCTTTAGAGGATGCAAAATTGCACCAGGGACTCCTTGAAGCTTGGGGAAGTCCTGCTCGTGGCGCGAACTTTGTTCTCACTCTTCCAAAAAGATCAGGTGGATTCGTCCTTTCACATCCATTATCGGTTCTCCCCGATGGCGAGCTTTCCACAATCTCGGCAATGATGGAGAATCCCGAGAACTAATACTGGAAATCTAAAGCAATGCTCCAGTCATTGGCCCTACTGCTCTTCCCTCATCGATGTTTAAGCTGCAAGGAATTTGTTGAACACTCTCGTTCGTTCTGCGCGCTCTGCTCTCTTTCTTGGAGCACCAGTTTAAAAGTGAGAAAGGTAGATGGGGTACCTTTCTTTTATTCGTGCACCTACAACTCGGTTACATCGCGCGTGATTCTTAAGGCGAAGGAAGAGAATAATGCTAGAGCTCGCATAACTCTTGCCCAACTTATCGCGCAGGCTATTAATAATCCTTACTCTCTATTAATTCCTATTCCATCTCGCCCCTCGGCCAATCGAACTCGCGGATATCGACATGCCACGTTGCTGGCCGGTGCAGCGGTATCTGTGATGAAAGGGAATAGAAATCAAGTGATTGATTGTTTACAGGTGACTGGTTCAACACGGGATCAGGCCGGACTCAACGCACATGAAAGGCGAGAAAATCTCCACCACAAATTCACCGCAGATAGTCGACAGCTGGCCAACCTTGGCATGAGAGAGATTTTTATTGTTGATGACCTAGTCACCTCGGGCGCCTCGGCTCGTGAGGCGATACGAGCACTTCTGGCGGTCGATGTGAGGGTCAATGGGGTTATTTCTGCATGTGCAGCCTTGCCCCATTAGCCAATAAGATAGGGGAGTTCTAGTGGTTGATTTCTCGAATACGGAAGAGGGCTCGTGGTTGCGATTCTAGATAAAATTCTGCGTGCAGGTGAAGGACGTCAACTTCGTCAACTTGAAAAGCTCGCAGCAGAAGTTAATTCGTTCGAAGCTGCAATTACTGCACTCTCTGACTCTGATTTAAGAGAGCAAACAGTTAAATTCCGCGCCCGTCTTGAGGCCGGTGAAGATCTAGATGATCTACTCCCTGAAGCTTTTGCTACCGTTCGCGAAGCGGCAAAACGCACGCTCGGTCAGCGACACTATGACGTTCAACTTATGGGTGGCGCAGCACTTCACCTCGGAAATATCGCAGAAATGCGCACTGGTGAAGGTAAAACTCTCGTTGCAACACTTCCTTCCTATCTCAACGCTCTGCCAGGCAAGGGTGTCCACGTAGTTACGACCAATGATTATCTAGCTGAACGCGATAGCGAGTGGATGGGTCGAATCCACCGTTTCCTCGGACTTAAAGTTGGCGTCATTCTCTCTCGCATGAGTCCGGCTGAACGTCGCGAGGCATATCTCTGCGATATTACATACGGCACAAATAATGAATTTGGTTTTGATTATCTTCGCGACAACATGGCATGGTCACTAGAAGATTGCGTGCAACGTGTCCACAACTTTGCAGTAGTCGATGAAGTCGACTCAATTCTTATTGATGAAGCGCGAACCCCTCTGATTATTTCAGGACCTGCTGATAAGGCCACGAAGTGGTACCTCGAGTTTGCCAAGATTGCCGGACAACTTGAGCGCGATTTACATTATGAAGTTGATGAAAAGAAGAAGACAACTGGAATTCTAGAAGAGGGCGTTACCCGAGTTGAAGAACTTCTAGGTATCGAAAATCTATATGAATCTGTAAATACCCCCATGATTGGTTATCTCAATAATGCGGTCAAGGCCAAGGAGTTATTTAAGAAAGATAAAGATTATGTAGTGATGTCCGGCGAACTACTCATTGTTGATGAGCACACAGGTCGAGTTCTTGCTGGTCGCCGCTACAACGAGGGTCTTCATCAAGCCCTTGAAGCTAAAGAGCGCCTTGATATCAAGGATGAGAACCAGACACTGGCCACAATCACTTTGCAGAACTATTTCCGCCTGTATTCCAAGCTCTCTGGCATGACGGGAACAGCGACCACCGAGGCTTCCGAATTTATGCAGATCTACAAGCTCGGAGTAATTCCAATCCCTACAAATAAGCCAATGCAGCGCATGGATCAAGCTGATCTTATTTATAAGTCCGAAGCCGGAAAATTTATTGCTGTAGCTAAAGATATTGTCGAGCGCCACCGTAAAGGTCAGCCAGTTCTCGTCGGTACTGTCAGCGTTGAAAAATCTGAAGAACTATCGGCAGTTCTTAAGCGCAACGGAATTCCTCATGAAGTCCTAAATGCCAAGCAACACGAGAGAGAAGCCGCAATTATTGCTCGCGCTGGAATTCTTGGTGCTGTGACTGTTGCTACGAATATGGCTGGTCGCGGAACCGACATCATGCTCGGCGGTAACTCTGAATTTATGGCAGATTTTGAACTTCAAAAGCGTGGTCTCAGCCCGGTTGATACTCCAGAAGAGTACGAAGCGGCATGGTCAGATGAACTCGCTAAGCAGAAAGCGGCAGTCGAGAAGGAGCATGAACAAGTCGTCGCTCTTGGTGGGCTATATGTTCTAGGTACCGAACGCCACGAATCTCGCCGTATCGACAATCAGCTTCGCGGTCGCTCTGGTCGTCAAGGCGATCCTGGTGAATCACGCTTCTATCTCTCACTTCAAGATGACTTAATGCGACGCTTTAATTCTGGAATGGTTGAACGATTCCTCGGAGCGGCTGGCATCGGCGAAGATGTTCCGATTGAATCCAAGATTGTCTCTAACGCAATTCGTTCAGCGCAGACACAAGTTGAAGCACTCAACTTCGAAATGCGTAAGAATGTACTTAAATATGACGACGTCATGAACCGTCAACGTGAAGTTGTTTATGGAGAGCGCCGTGAAGTTCTCGAGGGTGCAGATATCGCCGATCTCGTACAGACATTTATCGAAGACACAGTTACTGCATACGTTACGGCAGCGACAGCTGAGGGATATCCCGAGGACTGGGATCTCTCCACCCTCTACACAGCGCTCAAAGCTATTTATCCAATCTCCTTCACCTTTGACGAACTTGCTAACGAGGTAGGCGGCGTCTCTGGTTTAGATACAGATTTCCTCCTCTCGCGCATTCTCACTGATATTGATACTGCATATGCCGCCCGCGAAGAGTCACTTACCGCTCCGGTTATGCGCGAACTCGAGCGCAAAATTCTGCTCTCCGTCTTAGATCGCAAATGGCGCGAACACCTTTATGAAATGGACTACCTGCAAGATGGAATCGGTCTGCGTGCAATGGCACAACGCGACCCACTGGTGGAATACCAACGTGAGGGTTACGAACTCTTCACTGCAATGATGGATGCAATTAAAGAAGAGCTAGTGGGATTCCTATTCAACGTTGAAGTTGAAGTCGACAACGGCGGTCAAGATGTTGCCGCTAAAGGTTTGACCCCAACTCCGGCACCTACACAGAACTTGCGATACACAGCAGCGGATGAGACTGGTGCAATGCATGGCGATTCTGGTACCTCTCGCAACGCTCCTTGCCCTTGTGGTTCTGGCAAGAAATACAAGCGTTGCCACGGTGCTGCCTCTTAAAGTAAAGAGAATTCGGTACAGAGCCAACGACGGTCTACTCCTTCAAATCGCAAGACCAGCGATCGAATGCGAGTTCCAAAGCGCAAGGTAACCAAACTCTCCACCACGCCATCAATAGGCTCTTGGATGTAGATTTTTCGAATCTTAGGCATTTCTCTCTCAATCTTGGATCTATCAATGAGTTGCAGAAAGACGCGTCGATGAGACCAGCGCGCCAACTGCATTGCAGAGCGACGACCACTCCAAATTTCTACAGTACTCAATACATATCTACGTACCCACTCCTCGATATCAGGAAGTTGTTGGGCGGAGGTAGCCACCGGCGCAAAGTCAGGGTCGCTCTCGAAATCTTCGCCATCTAGTCGATCTAATGTAGGTACGAGATAAAGCTTTGTAGGAATGACAGCTCTCTCAATATCTTGCTGAAAATCAAAGGCGGGGTGAGTCCACGAACTGGGTGGAATTGGCGTAAGAGAGCCTGCCAGTGGTGCGACAAATCTTTTGATACGGATCTCATTTTTCATCCCGCAACTATCTCGGGGGCGGATAAACCTTGGCTCATCCTTTTGGATGAGATTATGACTAGGACGAGTTCTACGCAATGAAACCTTGTGGGTAGTGAGAGCTGACGCCTTGAATATTTGGGGTATCTATCTCCCATGGCAAATACGATGAATATGAATAAATTGAGTAACTTCTATCAACGCAATTCTAGAAGTGCTTTCGCTCTTCTCTTAATTGCGCTCTCCATTCTCTCCGCCTTCTTCATTGTCCATCAATCAAATCGAAGTGATCTTGTTTGGGCTACGCGAGTTGAACTTCCCCTAGGTGAGGTGATTTCAGCGGGCGTATTGCGCGCCACCCATGTCCGACTACCCGAGAATGGCGCAAACTATTTCTCTACCAAACAATCGATCATCGGTGCCACCGTCATTAAAGCGATAAGTCCCAATGATTTAATTCCCTTTCGATCACTCTCCAGAACTTCTGGGGCAACAAGTTTTCGCAGCGTGCCACTACAGGTTTCGACCAATGATCTTCCGGCCGACTTAATGGCAGGGGAGAGCGTAGATATCTACTCGCTCCCTCTCCAATCCAATATCTCGCAGGACACCTTTCAAGTATCGCAAGTAGAAGAAGATATTGTTGTCGAATCCTTAGATAGTAAATCGCAGAGTTTGGGTGGTGCAATCGGCGTTGTTTTGCGCCTAAAAGAGGATCGAGTCATAACACTCTTTGCCCAGACTGCTCGCTCTCGGATTGTTTTGGTGCGTAGTGCGCGCTGATATCCCTGCCCTTAATGTAATCACAGCCATGAGCGATGCCGATGATGAAGATTTCGTTGCTCAACTTCTGCATTCACAAGGTTGGAATATTATTTATCGGGCGATTGAGTGGAATGCTGCTAAACAAGCCATATTGAATTCAACTGAGCGAACCATATTTATTTTCTCTAGCGATCTTCGAGGATTTATTACTTCAGAACTTGCTCCGCTCGAAAACGAGAATCTCATCGCGGTATCAATTGATTCAGTTCAGATCGCTTCACATCCACTTATGTCACTGATTAGAGAGCGAATTAAGGCTCCACAGTTACTTCCTACTCGAGCTGTAGCTACGACGCCTATTCCCGACAAAAAGCGCAGCATTCTAATCACCGGAACTTGTGGAGCTCCAGGCAGAAGTAGCATCGCACTCTCACTCGCACAAGAGTTCGCTAGCCATCGCGAGGTGGAACTAATCGATGCGGATGTCACTTCTCAATCACTAGAGTATTTAGCTGGCGATAAGAATTTTGACGCAAATTTACATCTGCTGACGCTAGATCTCTCGGCTAGGCCCGCTCGGCTTCCGGAGAGCGATTTAACGCTACGAATCATTGATGTTGGTGCACTGCCACCGCTTGCTGATGTTCTTGCAGATCGCCGTTGGCAAGGCTCGCTCTTTCATAACTCACTTCAGCAGAGCCAGTGCATTGTCTACATGGCGAAAGCTGATGGACTGGGATTACTACGCCTTGAAAAATTCCTGCACGAACTTCCCCTACTCACCACAAATGTTCCAGTTCTCTTTCTTCTGGGTCAATTAGGAGTAACACGGCTAGATAAGGCATTGGCACAAAAATTCACACAACTAATGGATGGACGTGCTCATTTCACCATCGCTCATGAGATCCGGGGAGGGCTGCTTCCAGGCATGAGCAAGAGCGCTTCTGGTCTCAGACAACCAAGAGAGATTGATAAGATTGCCGCTCTAATCACTTCACAGTTGAGGTAGGTCTATTTATGAGCGCGATTGATGATCTCATCACGGCTCAAACTGCTTTAACCGAACGTGACCGCGAACGCCTGGCTGAACTCATGGCGGATTGGCCGTTGCTCGCAGACTTATCTTTTGCAGATTTAATTCTCTGGGTCCCTAAGCGTCGTGATTATCAAAGTTGGCCCGATGGTTACATTGCTATGGCACATATCCGTCCCACGACATCAGCAACCGTTTTTGCGCACGATGTAATTGGAGATGTTTTGCAGTGGGGGCACAATTCCCGCATCGATCATGCTCTCTCGAAAGGCGAGATTGTCCGTGATACTGAGCCCGAACTTGTGGGAGAGATCCTTGTTAAGGAAGAGACTGTTCCTGTTCTCTTTGATGGGCGTGTGATTGCTGTTATTTCCCGACATCGCAATGCGGAACAGATGCGTTCGCCTTCCAGGCTTGAACTCAATTACCGCGAAATTGCTCACAACATTTATCGAATGGTTGCTGAAGGAACTTTTCCGATTCACAACAGTATCTATCGTGCTGAATCAGCACCACGATTGGGTGATGGATTAATTCGGTTGGATGCGCAAGGTGTTGTCACCTATGCAAGCCCCAATGCTCGCTCGGCATTTAATCGCGCAGGTTGGGATCAGGAGCTCGAAGGCCACAATCTTGGTGAGATGATTGAATCAGTGCGTCGCACGGGCAGCGCTCCGACCGAAGAATCTTGGCAGACAATCACCAGTGGCAAGTATCTACGACGCGAAGAATTCGAAAATGAGAGTGGAATCTTTGACCTATTAGTCATCCCATTAATTCAAGATGCTGTGGGAATTGGCGCGATTGTTCTTCTCCACAACGTTACCGAACTACGTCGGAGAGATCGAGCGCTGCTCTCGAAGGATGCAACAATTCGCGAAATCCATCACCGAGTAAAGAACAACCTGCAGACCGTTTCAGCCTTACTCCGATTGCAATCTCGTCGGGTTGAAGATCCCATCGCAAGTCAGGCTCTGGCAGAAGCTGTTCGTCGCGTCGCATCGATTGCCATCGTTCATGAGACTCTCTCAGCTAGTTCCACTGAAACGGTGAATTTCGATGAGGTCTACGACCGAATTGTTCACAATGCAATTGAACTCAGCACTCGTCCAATCCAGCTCTCTAAGGAAGGGCTCTTTGGAATTTTTGATTCCCAGGTAGCCACTCCGCTCGCCTTAGTTATTACAGAGCTCATCCACAACGCTCTAGAACACGGACTTGAAAATCACGGAGATCAGTTGAGAGTAGAAGTCGTTCGCAGTGGTAACGGGTGCACAGTCACCGTCATCGATAACGGGATAGGACTCCCAGCGGGTTTTGATTGGGATAAATCATCTAATCTGGGTCTTCAAATTGTTAAGACGCTAACTGAGAATGAATTGAAGGGAAAGATAGAGTTGCGCCGCGAGGGTGAGCTAACGAAGGCAGTTCTTACTTTTTAATTAGAACTAACTAGAACTGATTCTGTGCTTCCATCATGCGAGCGCGATTACGAGCTGCACGACGCTTAAGTGCGCGACGCTCATCTTCAGACAATCCGCCCCATACGCCAGCATCCTGACCACTTTCCAGGGCCCAAGCTAAGCAAGCTTCTTTGACGACACAGCGATTGCAGACCTTCTTCGCCTCATCGATTTGAGCAAGGGCTGGTCCAGTGTTGCCGACAGGGAAGAAGAGCTCTGGATCTTCTTCTCGGCAAGCTGATTCGTGTCGCCAGTCCATGCGTTGCGTGCTCCTTAAATCGGTAAATCAGGGAAGTGAAGGGCAATAACGCGCCGCTTACAAGGGATATTCTCCCGTGAATCACTCCACATAACAAGGATATTCGGGCTTTGATTCCAAATTATCGAAAGAATTTCCTAGGTGATATCTCACAATCACAACAATTATTTGTGATGCACGATGATCTCGCGCTGGTAGTGCCCCCGGCAGGATTCGAACCTGCGCACCCGCCTCCGGAGGGCGGTGCTCTATCCCCTGAGCTACGGGGGCAAAATTAAGCGTTCTTCATGAAGTTATGTAGAACACGATTGAACTCTGGAATAGATAGTTAAGGTTATCAGTGAAAGAATCCCCCTGTGAATGAGACGGTAGATGAACGAGCATATTTTGCTACGGGATGCTTCTGGGGAGCCGAACGTCGCTTCTGGAATTTAGAGGGAGTCCTTGAGACCTCAGTTGGATATATGGGCGGAACAAAAGCGCAGCCCACCTATGAACAAGTCTGCACAGGTAAGACTCTTCATGCCGAGGTGGTGGAAGTAATCTTTGATCCCGCGATAATTTCTTATGAGCGACTACTTCAAGAATTTTGGGTTATGCATGACCCGACCTCGTTGAATCAACAAGGTGGCGATATCGGAACTCAATATCGAAGCGAAATCTTCTATACCTCGCCTGCTCAAAGAGTTTTGGCAGAGAGCACTCGTGATCGCTACCAGAAAGCACTGGATGCCGACGGTATAGGGAGCATCTGTAGTGCAATTACACCGTCGGATGGCAATACCTACTGGCTCGCCGAGGAATATCATCAGAAATACTTGGCAAAGAACCCCAACGGCTACGACTGCCACTCTTCTACCGGCGTCGCCTATCCAATTCTGAATTAATCACCGACTGTCGGTAGAGTTTGGGCATGAGTTCTACTGTCTGGTTTGTGACCCTTGCTGCCCTCGTAGTTGTTCTTACTATTGACTTAGCGCTCGCGCTCAAGGATCGAAATAAAGAGACATCGATGCGCACCGCCACCTTATGGACGGTCTTCTATATTGTCTTAGCAATTGCCTTCGGTATCTCACTCGGATATTGGCATGATGCACAATCCAGAAGTGAATTCTTTGCCGGATGGCTAACTGAGTACTCGCTCTCCTTCGATAACCTATTTATCTTCATTCTCATTTTGGCAAGACTAAAAGTGCCAAAAGAGAAGGCTCAGTTGGTTCTTCTCTTTGGAATCGTCATCGCGCTCATTCTGCGCGGAATATTTATTGCCGCCGGTGCCGCAATTATCGAACGATGGTCCTGGGTCTTCTTTATCTTTGGTGGTTTCTTGCTCTATACCGCCATCCAACTTTTCCGAGAAAGTTCAGAAGAGGAATGGGAAGAGGGCAAACTCATTGCTTATCTTCGTTCCAAAGGCGCATCAACTTTCACACTGGCGCTCATCGCACTCGCTACAACTGATCTTCTCTTCGCGCTAGATTCAATCCCAGCAATATTTGGACTCACTCGTGATCCATATATCGTGGTCACCGCTAACCTCTTTGCTCTTATGGGTCTGCGTCAGCTCTACTTCCTGATCGGTGGATTGATGAATAAATTAATCTATTTGACCGAGGGGCTATCACTCATTCTTGCTTTTATTGGTTTCAAATTAGTATTTGAAGCATGTGAAGCACAGGGTTGGCATGAGATATTTGGAGTTGAAATTCCTCATATTCCTTTAGCATTTAGCCTTGGATTTATTGTTGTGACACTTGCCGTAACGGCTACGGTCAGTCTTCTCAAAACACGCAACACCCATCACCATCACCCGCACACTCATTAAACCGTAGATTTTTTATCATTCCACTGTAATACTGCACGCATGGATAGAGTTGATGGACTTCCGCTGGGCCAGTTGCATAAGCGAGTAAGTGCTAAATGGAGAGAATTTCCTGCCGATGTTCTACCTCTGCCCGTTGCAGAGATGGACTTTGAAATTGCGCTTCCGATTCGCGAGCTGCTCACAGGAATGGTGGCGAGATCTGATACCGGCTACCTCGGCGCAGTTCCTGAACTTGCGGCTAATTTTTCCGCCTTTGCCAAATCGCGCTGGAATTGGAGCGTAGAGAGCGAACAGATATTTACCTGCACCGATGTTGGGGTTGGCATGGTGGAGATGGCGCGCACCATTGTCTCTCCTGGCGATCGGATTCTGGTGAATTCACCGGTTTACCATAATTTTTATAATTGGATCATCGAACTTAAGTGCGAAATGGTAGATGCGCCACTGGTTTCAAGCGAGAATGATGCGTTGCACTTTGTTCTAGATATAGATGGAATTGAGAAGGCGTATGCATCGGGAGTAAAGATTCATTTCCTCTGTAATCCACACAATCCCACAGGTTCTCTCTTTTCTCGCGAAGAATTATCCCAATTGGCGGATTTAGCTAAGAAGTATGGGGTCTATATTTTTAGCGATGAAATTCATGCTCCAATCGTCTACGAAAAGGGCGCCTTCCACCCCTTTCTCTCAATTAGCGATAATGCTCGAGAGGTTGGAGTCTGCGTGACATCAGCGAGTAAAGCCTGGAATCTTGCTGGACTTAAATGCGCCATGATTATCACGGGCTCATCTCGAATTAAAGCTCTCGCCGATTCCATGCCACTATCTGTTCATTGGCGTGCCTCACTCTTTGGAGCATTTGCCGCCGCCACTGCCTATACCTGTACCGATTGGCTGGATTCAGCGCTCTCTACATTGGATCGAAACCGTAGATATCTAAAGACCCTCCTTAACGATTCACTTCCGTTAGTTGGATACCGAATTCCGGACTGTTCTTATCTTGCTTGGCTCGATGTAAGTGCCCACAATTTGGGCGAAAATCCCGCAGAACATTTCTTAACTCAGGGCAAAGTGGCGTTCAATGCCGGATCAATCTTTGGCCCATCTGGGGCACAATTTGTTCGTCTTAACTTCGCAACCAGTGAAGCCATCTTAGAAGAGGCAATTTTTAGAATGGCGGCTAGCGTTCGATGAAATATGACGTAGTAATTATTGGTGCTGGACATAATGGGCTAATCGCTTCATGTTACTTGGCCAAAGCAGGACTCAAGGTTGCGGTATTGGAATCCACTGATTCAGTGGGTGGCGCGAGCGTTAGCCAGCGTGTGTTTCCTGATTTTGATGCGCGCCTCTCGCGTTATTCCTATCTCGTCTCATTAATGCCCGATCAGATTTTTAAAGATTTAGAACTTTCTTTTACAACTTTAGGTCGAACCATCTCTTCTTATACCCCTGAACTTGTTGATGGAAAAGATGTTGGTCTGCTGGTTCATCGTCAACCAGGCGCCGAAACAATCTCCAGTTTTAATGCACTAGCGGGGGAGAGTGCTTTCCCGGCTTGGCAAAGTTTTTATGATTCAGTGCAGAAGATAGCAACCGCAGTTGCACCGACCATGTTGCAGCAGCTTCCTACACGCAGTGAACTTAAAGCGCTTGTTAATGATCCCATCTGGGATGAAATTGTTGAGCTACCCATGGGCCAATCTTTAGAGAAGCGATTTGCCAATGATCTGATTAGAGGCGTTGTTCTCACCGATGGATTGATTGGAACATTTAGCGATGCGCATGACATTGCCGCGAACCGTTGTTTTATCTATCACTTGATTGGCAATGGCACGGGGGAGTGGCGAGTACCTCGCGGTGGAATGGGTGGACTTGTGTCAGAGCTGTTAGAGAAAGCAACTGGCCTTGGTGTAGAAATTTTGACCAATCATGAAGTAACGGGAGTTACCCAACTCTCCTCCGGATGGCAGACAAGTGCAGCAGGCACAACTCTGGAGTCTCGATTCGTTCTAGCTGCATGTGCGCCACAAGTGTTAGCAAAGATTATGGGCACTACACCACCTGCAAGTTTGGATGGAAGCCAAGTTAAGATCAATATGTTACTCAAGAAGTTGCCCCGCCTTAAAAGTGGAATTGATCCCGCGATTGCATTTGCCGGAACTTTCCATTTCGATGAGCGCTACTCCGATCTCCAACTCGCCTTTAAGCAGAGCGCTGCAGGAGTAGTTCCAGATCGCATTCCCGCTGAAATGTATTGCCACACTTTGACTGATAACACCATCTTGAGTGATGAACTCAATGCTCAGGGATATCACACGCTGACGCTCTTTGGTATTCATACTCCAGCCGCGCTCTTTGACAAGAATGAGGCGGCAGTAAAACAAGAGATTGTGCAAAAGCTCTTTGCGCAACTCAATCGATACTTAATTGATCCTATTGAAGAGTGCTTTGCGGTGGCCAAAGATGGTTCGCTCTGCTTTGAAATTAAGAGTCCACTTGAATTAGAGAAAGAAATTGGCTTACCTCGCGGAAATATCTTCCACAAAGATCTCTCGATGCCCTTTAGAGAAGATGACCAAGCGCCAAGTTGGGGTGTAGAAACAGAGTTTCCAGGCCTCTTCATCGCAGGTGCTGGCGCAATCCGCGGTGGTGGCGTGAGCGGAATCCCTGGACATAACGCCGCGCGCGCAGTCCTTGACGCGCTAGGCTAATTTCATGAGTTCCAAAGAGAAGCACCCAGGCCTAGATGGATTGCATCCTGATTCACTCGTCGTCTCGACCGGAAGGCCAGCGCCATCGCCCGATGGAAATATCAATCCCTCAATCTCACTTAACTCAACTTTCTTTGCCGGCGGCCCCGTGGGATATGGCCGTTCTGGGAATGAATCATGGGGTGCACTTGAAGAAGCGATTGGGGCACTCGAAGGTGGACCCACATTAGTTTTCTCATCTGGCATGGCGGCAATCAACGCTGTCTTCTCACTTCTTCCTAAAGGTGCAGTTGTTACAACTTCTAAGAATGGTTATACGGGAACGATGGTCGTTCTCGCCAAACTCGTTGAACAAGAATGGCTAGAAGTTCGATATGTAGATGTTGCAGATACCGAAGAAGTCTTAGCTGCTCTTCCTGGCACATCGCTTCTCTGGCTTGAATCTCCGACTAATCCGGCCCTTGAAGTAGCCGACCTGCCTAAGATTATTAAAGCTGCAAAGGCATTGGGATGTGGCGTCGCAGTCGACAATACTTTTGCAACACCACTGTTGCAGCGGCCACTACATCTCGGCGCAGATATCTCTATGCACTCAGTCACGAAATTTCTCGCGGGCCATAGCGATTTGATTATGGGTTCGATTTCGACCAGCGATCCCGCACTCTTCCATCGCCTCTTTGATGCTCGTAAGAATGGTGGTGCAATTCCTGGTCCATTCGAAGCCTGGCTGGCACTGCGCGGAATTCGCACTCTCTCGGTTCGACTAGAGCGTGCCCAAGCGAACGCACTTGAACTTGCAAAGCGATTGACGAAACACCCTGCTGTTGAGCGAGTTCGTTATCCAGGCCTGCCCGAAGATCCACACCACGATCGCGCTCGTTCGTTCATGAAGGGCTACGGTGCAATCCTCTCGATTGACATTAAGGGCGGCCCTAATGCTGCCGATAAGGCATGTGAGTCTTCGCGCTTAGTCAGTTATGCAACATCTTTGGGCGGAGTTGAGTCCCTTTGGGAGCGCCGCCACCGCTGGGCGGTAGAAAGTCCCACCATCCCGGTAAACCTCGTCCGACTATCAGTGGGAATCGAAAATATCGAGGATTTGTGGAACGACATTGATCAAGCCTTGCGAGCTAGTCAGGAATAAATGCTTTCCAGGCGGTAGATTTAGCACATGTTCAAAGCTATCCGCAGAATTCTTGGCTTCTTTACTGTTGTTGCCATGATTCTTGGCGCCATTCAAACATTCTTTAAATGGATTGCGCGCAGCGAAGAAGATAACTACGAAGTCTTTGCTGACGAAGAAGTTTAAATAGTATGAGCGATACCTATATTCCAGGCAGTTGTAATATCGGTGCAGGTGAAATCCGCCGTCGCAAAGCGGTTGCAGTAATCGGTGGAATCCTTACCCTTATTACTTTCTATCTTCTCCTTGCAAGCAACGCCTCCAGCGCACTGCGATTAACTCTCTTTCTGCCGGCAATGATTTTCGCCATTGGTTGGGTCCAAACCCGCAAGAAGTTCTGCCTCGCTTATGGATTTATGGGGACTTTCAACTTTGGAAAGTTAGGCGAACTTTCAAAAGTGGCGACAAAAGAAGAGAAGGAATTAGATCGCAATACAGCGATCAATATTCTTGTTCAAGCAATTATTTTGGCCCTTGCCATTACCGGCATCGGTTATTTTTGGCCAAACTAATTTACATATCCTCATAATTTGAGGGAAGCGTTCCGACTTTCAAGAATTTGAGATACTCCTCAACAACTGCCGCAGGTTTTCCATCTTGCACAAGCGATCCCTTATTCATCCAGATTGCTCGATCACACAGATCATTTATCGTTGCAAGGGCGTGAGAAACAATGACAATAGTGCGAGCTTCAGCACAGAGCTCGCGCATCTTGTTAAAAGACTTCTCTTTGAAGGAAGCATCTCCGGCAGAGAGCGCTTCATCGAGCAGCAAGATATCTGGTTTCATAGATACAGCAACGCTAAAAGCTACTCGGCCATACATACCGCTGGAGTAGGTGCGAACTGGCATATCTATAAATCCATCAGGAAGATCTGCAAATTGCGCAATTTCATCTGTCTTACTTTCGATTTCTGCGCGATTCATACCAGAGGCAAGTCCACCCAAAATAATGTTATCTCGGCCAGAGAGTGCAGGATTAAATCCAACTCCGAGAGCAAGTAAGGTAGAGATTTTTCCATTGACTGTAATTCTGCCTTCGGTCGGAGGAAGAATTCCTGCGATGGATCGCATGAGTGTGGATTTACCTGCGCCGTTAGCGCCAACGATTCCTAGCACTGAGCCGTGTGGCAAATCCATAGTCAAATGCTTAATTGCTTCAACGGTGCGAGTACGAACAAGCTCGCCCTTGCTCGCACGCATCAAAGCGTTCTTTAAAGTGCGCTTAGTATCGACATTGATCTTATATTTGATCGAGAGATCTTCGATCCGAATAGCGAGATTATCTGGCATGGTCACAGAATTATTAGATGCGGACGGCAAAATCGCGCTCCCTTGAAATGAAGAAATATCCACCAACGAGTATCGAGCCAAGCGCCCAAGCGATCGATCCAATAAGTTCGCCGGGGGTGGGGGAGATTCCCTTGATCCAGACATTCGAGGTTGAACTAAGAACGGGTCCTAGCGGATTGATAAAGAGAATTACTCGGTGCCAGCCATGCAACATATCTGGCAACCATAAAACTGGTGAGGCGTAGAGCCAGATGCGCATAAAGTACCCAAGCAACTTGTTGGTGTCACGAAAATAGACATTGAGTGTTGCAAAGATAAGGGAGAGGCCAAAGCCTGTTACTCCTACACAAATGATAATTAATGGAATCCAGAGGTAATTCCACGTAAGGCCCGGAACTTGAGTTTCGGGAAAAATCCATTTACCGATTGCGACAACAACGATATAAACGGGCAAAGTCGGAAGGAATTGATAGAAAGCGCTAATAGTGCTGGAGAAGGGCAGAAGTGCGCGCGGAAACGCTTGGTTGAGAATTAAGCGTCCGCCTGCTGTGATTGATGTCGCCCCTGCAGAGATACAACTTTGAGCAAACGAGAAGGTAAAAAGTCCAATAAGGATATGTGCCAGTGTTGTAAGTCCAAGGTTTGAGCCTGCGCCACCTCGAATAACCGTTACCAAGAGAAAATAGATCACTGCTAAAAAGAGTGGATTTATAACAAGCCAGACTTTGCCCAGCTTGGAATCAAGGTATTCCGCCTTATCGGCAAAGCGCGAGAGCTCAATGGCAAATGCTCGGCGGTTCCAAAATTCCTTAATGTAGGGAATCAGTGGGGGGAGCGAGGCCTTATGGGGTTCGAAGACTTGGAGGTGTGGGGAAAACTCCGGATTCGCGCTCGCATTACTCACAGGGCTTAGTCTGCCATCTTTCGGGCGAGAGGAGTACCGTAAACACTATGGAAATCATCATTCATGCCCGCAATGCTCAACTCGCAGAAGATTTCAAGGGAATTACCACAGATAAATTGCAATCTCTCAATCGATTTAGCGTCTTGATTCAAGGAATTAAAGTTGAGATTCAACATGAAGCAAACCCTCGACATGGCAAGAGCTCACATGAAGTCACCCTCACCACCCATGGCGCTGGCCCATTCATGAGAGCTGAAGGAAAGGGACATAACGATCTCGCTGCTTTTGATGATGCAGTGCAGGCGCTTCAACTACAGATTCGTCGCATCCACGAGAAATCAAAGGATGTCGGGCGAGATACTTTACGAACTAAAGAAATTATTGATTAGTTCTTAAGAAATATCTTAGGCAGAGCGTCCAAGATATCTGTAGCAACGACAGGAAGACCTTGGGTTGCGGCTAATTTTCCAGCTAGTCCATGTGCTTTTACTGCGTAAGCGATAACCTCAATTATTTGTTCATCACTATCTGGCTGCCAAGATGCAAGCATCGAACCAATCAGCCCGGCCAGGATGTCCCCAGTGCCGGCAGTTGATAAATCTGAACTTCCATTCTTATCGACATGCAACAATCCTGAGCGAGCGGCAATGATCGTTTTCGCACCTTTGAGTACAACATAAGCGCTGAATTCCTGTGCCATTTTCCGAGCACATTCTTCTCTATCTGATGTATCAAAACCGAGTTCTCGAGCTTCACCTTCGTGTGGAGTCATGATGATGATTGAATTTTTCGAGACCTTTGATGCACGTTTCATGGCCGAACTATCTAGAACCGTAAATGGCGCGAATGGAATTGATCGAATTTTAGGAGAGCCAGAGCCAACCACAATCGCATCACAATCGGTGCTTGAAAATTTTCGGAGCGCCACTACATCCGGATAGCGTTGCAAGACCAAATTTGTTGCGCGAGATGGGGTATTGCTAAATAAATTACTATCAAATGAATAAGTATCGAAAAATTTGATGTATCCAGCTCCGCCTCGCCGCGCTCCACCCACACACAGAACCGCAGCACCTGGGTATTTATCAGAGCCGGCAATAATTCCGACCCGACCACGCAAGTACTTATGTGATGTTGGCGCAATCGGTGCAAGGAGTCGAGTTCTCATACCCATAGCGTAAGACAAGGTCACTACTATTAATACATGAATCAGATCCTAGATAGCCTCTCGCAAGGTTGGTGGATGTTCTACGAAACATTGTGGGCGCTAGTTCTCGGCTTTGCTCTCTCTGGCGCAGTTCAAGCCTTTGTTACTCGCGCACAGATGAAGAATCTCTTGGGTGATCGACGACCAGCATCTATCGCACGTGCCTCCTTTTTTGGAATGGTGAGTTCCTCGTGCTCCTATGCCGCTAGCGCTTTAGCCCGAAGTATTTTTACTAAAGGCGCTGATTTCACTGCTTCTATGATCTTTATGTTTGCCAGTACAAATCTAGTTGTCGAATTAGGAATTGTTCTCTGGATTCTCATTGGTTGGCAATTCGCCCTTGCTGAATTTGTTGGCGGATCAATCATGATTCTGCTGCTTTGGGCAATCCTGCCAAGGTTTGTGAGTAAGCCCATGGCGAGCAAAGCTCGTGGCATACGAGAACTCGAAATGGCGACAACTATTACAACGATTCCACTCCGCACAAGGATTAAGAATCGCACTCAGTGGAAAGCCGCTGCCGGATATACCATTGGCGATTTCACAATGATGCGATGGGAACTCATCATCGGTTTTATTGTTTCAGGATTTGCGGCCGTGATGGTACCTGCGCACGTGTGGCAATCCCTCTTTATTACTGATCATGGCATCTGGACAAAGTTAGAGAATGCATTTGTTGCACCTTTTATCGCATTCATTAGCTTTGTCTGCTCGGTTGGCAACGTCCCACTTGCAGCTACGCTCTGGCACGGCGGAATATCATTCGGCGGAACGATCTCTTTTATATTCGCAGATTTGCTCTCGCTGCCACTGGTATTGATCTATATCAAATACTTTGGTCGCCCGCTCACTCTCCGATTAGTTCTCGTCTTCTGGTTTGTAATGAGCGTGAGTGGACTTCTCACCGAAGAGATTTTTGCACTCTTAAATATTCTTCCAGAACGTCATCACATGAATATGGCCATGGGCCATATTGGCTGGAACCGCACGACAATTCTCAATGTAATTGCCTTAATCCTTCTCGCTCTACTGTTTTGGATCTATAAATCAAAGTCCACGCAAGATTCTGAGTTCGCTAAGGACTTAGTCTGTGGAATGCAGGTTCGTATCGCCGATGCACCGGCATCCTGTGAACATAATGGCAACAGTTATTACTTCTGCATGCCGGGCTGCAAAGAGAGCTTCTTAGAAAATACCGCCAAATATATCGAGCGCTAATCTCGGCTTGGCGGGCAGCTCATTCCAAACTCTCTTAGGATGGAATTTGGAACTCGACCACAACCCACAGTTGCTGTACCAAAATCATCAATCTTCCAGCTTCCTTGCGCGCGATGGGCGAATCCATAAGCCGTATCGGTAATAGGTAGATAGGGAACGCTAGTAAAAATTATCCAATTGGGATTGGTTGTAGACGATCGCATGTGAACAATTGCGGCAAGGTAATAGTCACTTCCGAGTTGAGCATGACGAACTTCAACTTCGGTAGATTGAGCGACAAGTTTTCCGCCCGAATAGTTATCTATGTCGAGCGCAAATTTATTTGGGTACTGACCAATAATTGACCAGGGCACAACAACCTTGGGCAATTGCCCTGGCAAATAATCCTTCCACTCGAGGGTCCAACCGGCTTCGGTTGCATATCCCTTGGGCAGTGGTTGATTAATCTGCTGCTTTACTAAGTCAGGTTTCCAGTTAATTAGTTGAGGATGGCGATCTGTGAGATCGCGCATAAGAAGATTGATGCCATCTCGGAGTTTCTCATCATCGGGACGCTTATCTGGAGTGAGCACGCTGCAGGCACTGAGGGTCAAAACCAATAGCATCCCGAGAAATATGGTGGCTACTCGCTTCATATCCTGAGTGTATCTTCGAACTCTAGTTCGAATGGCAAAGAATGATTTCTCGGTTATAGAATTGTCCCCAGTTAAGTCATCAATTTAAGATTTCTAGGAGTAAATGCGTGCCAGCTATAACCGTCTCTGACATCACCGTATTGCCACGCGTCACTTCGACTCCAGGCGCAATAGCGCGCCGCATCAAGAGTGTGACGACTGCCCCGCAAGGATTTGAAGGTGAAGGTTTCCCGGTTCGCCGAGCATTTGCTGGGATTGATCTAGCAGATCTCGATCCCTTTATTCATTTAGATCAGATGGGCGAAGTGGAATATGCGCCGGGCGAACCTAAAGGAACACCATGGCATCCGCACCGCGGTTTCGAAACGGTCACCTACATCATCGATGGCATCTTCGACCATAGAGATAATCATGGCGGCGGCGGAACAATTAGCAACGGCGATACCCAGTGGATGACTGCAGGAGCTGGAATTTTGCATATCGAAACACCACCAGAACATTTAGTAATGAGTGGTGGGCTCTTTCATGGTTTTCAATTGTGGGTCAATCTTCCTGCGGCCAAGAAATGGTCTACACCTGGATATCAAGATTTGCGTGCAAGTGATGTGGCGTTACTTGCTTCCCATGACGGCGGCGCTTTACTTCGCGTGATTGCCGGTGAAGTTGCTGGTCATGTAGGGCCTGGTTCGACTCAAACACCAATCGATATGGTGCATGCAACACTTCAACCTGGCGCAGAACTTCGTCTGCCTTGGAAGCGTGACTACAACGCACTTGTATATACCTTGGCCGGGCATGGCAGCGTCGGAGATGCTCGTCAACCAGTGCAGACGGGTCAGATGACGGTAATGATCGATGGCGATGAACTCGTTGTCCGTGCAGATCAAGTTCAAGAATCTCGCTCGCCAGAGATGGAAATTCTTATTCTCGGTGGCCAAGCTATCAAAGAACCTGTTGCCTGGATGGGTCCATTTGTGATGAACACCAAAGCTGAAGTTTTGCAAGCATTTGATGATTTCCAAAAAGGAAAGCTTGGCACAGTTCCCGCAGAACACCAGGGCGCTAAAAAGCCCCTGAACCGAAGCGGTGAAGGGGCTAAATTAGGCGGAGATATCCGTGGCGTTCACGGAGCACCTCGCGATGTTGTTGAAGGAAATTAAAGAGCTTTTAGCGCGTTAACAACTTTAGTTAACGAATCCTTAGCATCACCAAAGAGAAGTGAAGTCTTTGGATCGTAGAGAAGTTCATTCTCGATTCCAGCAAAGCCAGGTCGCATAGATCGCTTCAAGAAGATGACGTTTCCGGCTTGAGCAACATCCAAAATTGGCATTCCATAAATAGGGCAACCAGGAGTTGTCTTTGCAGCTGGGTTAACCACATCGTTTGCACCGACGACTAATACAACATCAGTTTGTGGGAAGGTAGGATTTACTTCTTCCATTTCCACAAGTTGCTCGTAGGGGACATTTGCTTCTGCTAAGAGCACATTCATGTGTCCTGGCATACGACCGGCAACAGGATGAATTCCGTAGGCAACATCTATTCCTTTTTCAGCCAGAATATCTGCAAGTTCGCGAACAGTGTGCTGCGCTTGCGCAACTGCAAGACCAAAACCAGGAACGATAACGACGCGTTGTGCATAGTTGAGCAAGATAGCTACATCATCGGGCGAGCTCGATTTCACTGAGCGAGCTTCACCAGCGGCGCTGATCTCTTGAGGCTTTGCTGTAAATGCGCCAAAGAGAGTCCCAAAGAGCGAGCGACCCATAGCGGCAGCCATCAAGCGAGTCAGGATAGTTCCGGATGCACCTACAAGTGTTCCGGCAACGATGAGGAGAGTGGAATCAAGAACATATCCACCAGCTGCAACGGTAAGCCCGGTGAAAGCATTAAGTAATGAGATCACAATCGGAACATCTGCTCCGCCGACAGGAAGTACAAAGAGCACACCAAAGGCGAGGGAGAGTAGGCCCATAACAAGGAGTGGAGTATTGCCACCTGATTGAACAACCCAGACTGAAGTACCTAGTACTCCAACAAGAGTTGCGGCAATAACAAAACGTCCGCCGGGAAATACGACTGGACGAGTTGTCATGATTTCTTGCAGCTTCAAGAAGGTGATAACTGAACCAGAGAAGGAGATAGATCCAACGACAACAGTGAAAACCGTTGCAATTACGGCGGCGGTATTTTCATCGCTATGAGTGAGGTATTCAACGATTGAGACGAGAGCAGCTGCGCCGCCACCGACTCCGTTGAATAGCGCCACAAGCTGTGGCATCTGCGTCATCTGTACCTTGCGAGCAGCAGGTACGCCAACAATTACACCAAAGGCAATTGCAAGAATTATCAGCAGCGTGTTGTGGTGTTCTGCGCCAGGCTCAAAGAAGACGATGACTGTTGCCAGTGTTGCTCCAGCAGCACCGATTAAGTTTCCGCGCCGAGCAGTCTTAGGAGCAGAGAGACCCTTAAGGGCCATGATGAAGGAGACGGCGACAACTAAGCCAAGCAGGGCGTAAAGGTTGCTATTCACTTCTTGCCACCCTTTCCTTTGAACATCTCAAGCATTCGATCGGTAACAACAAATCCACCGACCATATTGATTGTTGCAAGAACAATTGCAGCGATGGATAGCGAGGTAGTAAGTGTTGTTGTGCTCTTATCGGCGACCATAATTGCACCGAAGAGAATGATGCCGTGGATTGCATTCGCGCCAGACATCAGAGGAGTGTGAAGTGTGGTCGAAACCTTAGAGACAACTTCAAATCCGATGAAGACTGATAGTACGAAGATGGTGAGAATTACGATTGAACTCACTTCTTGGCTCCTTCTGGTGTGCGACGAGATCCATTGTGGGTCAGAGTTGCAGCGTCGATGATTTCATCGCTGAAGTCTGGAACGACTTGGCCGGTTGGTTTTCCATCCACACTTGTGGTCATCAAGAGTAAGAGGTTGACGACGTTTCGTGAGAAGAGCATTGATGCGTGGTACGGCAATTGGCTCGGTACATCTTTACCGCCCCACATAATCACACCATTAGATGTTGTGATTGTTTCGCCAGCAACTGTTCCTTCGACATTGCCACCAGTCTCGGAGGCAAGATCCACTACGACTGATCCTTGTTTCATGGTTGCAACCATCGCGGCGGTAACTAATCGAGGTGCGGGTCGACCCGGAACAGCAGCCGTAGTAATAAGGACATCAGCGTTTGAAATATATGGAGTAAGAAGTTCACGTTGCTTGGCTGCGCGCTCTTCCGTCATCTCGCGCGCATAACCGCCGCTACCTTCTAGGGCTTCGAGTTCGAGGGTAATAAATTTTGCGCCCATCGATTTCACTTCATCGGCGGATGACGGACGAACGTCATACGCACTTACTACTGCGCCGAGTCGCTTTGCGGTCGCAATCGCTTGCAATCCCGCAACGCCTGCGCCAAGAACGACAACTTGTGCTGGAGTAACGGTGCCGGCAGCGGTCATTAACAATGGAAAGAAGCGCGGCGAGAGTTCAGCGCCAACGAGAGTGGCTTTATATCCAGCGCAGAGTGCCTGCGAAGTCAGCGCATCCATTGATTGCGCACGAGAGATGCGGGGAACAAGTTCGAGGGAGAGCGCGGTTACTCCTGCCGCCGCCGCAGCCTCGATGGAGTCCACACCTGTAGTGGGGGAGAGAAATGAGATGGTGATAGCGCCCTTTTTGAGCGACTTGATTTGATCGGGGGTCAGACTGGTAACAGATGCGACGATATCGGCATCAGAAATAACGTTGCCACTCTTGATGCTTGCGCCGGCGGCAGTGAATTGTTCATCTGGAAATCCAGCCGCAACTCCTGCGCCAGATTCGATAACAACTTCTAATCCGGCTTTAGTTAACTTGGAAATGATGTCTGGAACTAGCGCTACGCGCTTTTCTCCGGGGCGGATTTCTTTGGCTACGGCTATACGCATTGGCTCACTTTAGTACCGACCTGCCGGTAAGTCGGCAGCAATTTCTGTGAAATTTACCCCAAGAGCGCGGAGCCTTGAAGATCTCCTCGTACTAGGTGATACAAAATCGCCTGAATCGTCGTACGGCGGTGATATGCCTCGCGCCAGATAAGGGAGGCGGGGCCATCAATAACTTCTGCACTGACCTCCTCGCCACGATGCGCGGGAAGGCAATGCATAAAGATGGAATCCGGCGCAGTGAGCTTCATGAGCTCTGGCGTCACAGCAAATGGCGAGAGCGCCTTTAATTTCTCCGCCCGCTCACTCTCTGGGTCTCCCATAGACATCCAGACATCGGTATAGAGAACGCTTGAATTTTCTGCACCAGCACGAGCATCGTGAACGACTTCAATCTTTGCGCCAGTGGATTTGGCAATCTTCATAGCAGTTGCAATGGCGCTCGCATCCGGCGCCCATTTGCCGGACGGAGTTGCAGCAACAACATGTGCACCAAGTATCGCGCCCATGATGAGCCAAGCATGTGCCATATTGTTGCCATCACCGATATATGTAAATTTACGGCCAGAGATGTCGGTGCCGAATTTCTCTCGAATCGTTATCCAGTCAGCAAGAAGTTGAGTGGGATGATCATCATCGGTCAGTGCGTTAATAACTGGGATGGTGGATGCTGCTCCTAGTTCATCGACATCGCTTTGTGCAAAGGTGCGCACAATCAGAGCGGAGGCAAAGCCACTAATTATTTTTGCAGTATCTGAAATTGTCTCGCCGCGGCCGAGTTGAAGATCATCGCCACGGAGAAAGACTGGTGTACCGCCAAGATGAGCAACTGCAGTTTCAGAGGCAAGCCGAGTGCGAGTTGACGGCTTAGTCATATAGATAGCGACGGTCTGGTTAGCCAATGTTTCGCGGGCCGCAAATGGATCGTCAGCAAATTTTGCAGCCGTGGTCAAGAGTAAGTCCACGTCAGTCCGGCTCAAATGCTCGGTGCGGAGAAGATCTTTCATTGGGCAATCGTACGCGAATCGGTGAGTATTATTAAGCCGTGGGATTCCTAGATGTCATCACTCGAAGCAAGGAAGAAATCCGCCAATCTCATGAAGAGGGCGATCACGAGCGATTTGCACACTATGTGAAAAAGGAAAAAATCCTTGAATCTGCGGTAACAGGCAAGCCAGTGCGAGCACTGTGCGGGAAGAAATGGGTTCCCAGTCGCGACCCTGAGAAGTTCCCCATCTGCCCTACCTGTAAATCGATTTATGATGGCTTAAAGAAGGAATAACAAAGATTTCGCAGCTTCACGCACTACCCTTAAAAATATGAAATCTAAGCAGCCCCGCTCGATTCGGGTTGCCCTGTTATCAATCGCTGTACTCGCCAGCCTGCTTCCGCTTACTGGCCCTTCTTATGCCATAGAAGATGGCGCACCGCGAAAGATCTTTAGTGGCTGGATCCCTTATTACAACATGAAAATCTCGCTTCCCGCCGCCATCAAAAATAAAGATTTAATGTCTGATGTCTCTCCTTTTTGGTACTCCTTAAAAAGCGCGACGGTTATTGCTGATGATTACAAGCTGGGCAATCCATCTTTCCCCATGGTGGACACATCTTCCCGAGTGATTGATACCCGCACAGCTGCATTCGCCGATCCGCTGGGTCAGATGCGTCGAGCGGGTTTAACCATTATTCCAACCATCAATGACGAGACTGGACCAGGCTCTGGTGTACTTGCTGGAATTATTGCAAAAGAATCAACGAGAGCAACGCTAGTCAACACCATAACCAAGTTAGTTATGGATAATAATTTCGATGGCATTGATTTAGATTTTGAGAAATTCGCATTTTCAGATCCAATTTCAACTTGGGCGAGTACATCTGCTAATTGGATTCTTTTCCTACGTGATTTATCTACATCACTGCATGCGAGAGGTAAGTTATTAGCAATCGATACCCCGCTGCTCTTCGATCCAGCGACCGGCAAAAAGGGATACTGGGTCTACGCCTGGAAAGATATTGGTCAGTACATCGATCGTTTACGCATTATGGGTTACGACTACAGCATCGATACTCCCGGACCTATCGGCCCGTTATCTTGGGTAGATGCCTCAGTGAAATATGCAGTAAGCGTCATGCCAGCATCCAAGGTATTTCTTGGAGTGCCTGGATACGGTCGAGATTGGGTGACGAATCTAGTTGGAACTTGTCCGGCTGATTATGAGGGACTCGCATATGAGAAATTTAAGATCACAGCTGCATCGGTTAATAATGGCGTTATTACCTACACCTCAGATAATTATCTGAGCAATGGCCAATCCATAAGTATTCGCGGTCTTTCCAGCGCTGCCTACAATCTGGTGGATGCAAAAGTTTATTCACGAACTGCTAAGAGCTTCACCATAAAAAGCAATATTTCAGCGCCCGCACTAAAAAACACAAGTGCATATGCATTGGGCTATGTGCACTCGGTTTTTAGCATGAATAAGGCCACTAACCAATATCTTCCCTATGGTGGTGCCGCTACATACAACAGCGCACATGGCGAGACCAGTTTTACTTATTCGCGTACGGTGACCGGCAATACTTCCACTGGCGGAACGACTACCTGTACTGTCAATCGAATTGGGTGGTACCAAGATGCGCAAGGATTTGCAGCACGAGCAAACCTAATTTCTAAATACAAGATTGGCGGTCTGGCCGAATGGACAATCGGCCAAGAGACGGACGAAGCAATTGCAGCTATCGCAAACGTTGGTCGCTTGCTCTCGGTAAATGCCTCGTTGACGGCAGAGAATGAAACTTTGACATATGGAAGTTCCACGCTCATTTCTGGAAGCTTAAAGAACGGAGATGGCACGCCAGTCTCTGGTGTCCCCGTGCACTTCGAACTGACAAACTCACGTAATCAACGAAGAAATATTTATGCAGGTATCACCGCCGCCGATGGTTCGATTTCACAACGAATAACCTTTGCAGAAAATTCAAGTATTGCCTTTCTCTCCGACTCTACCTGGAGCAAAATTACCGGAGGAATAAGTCAGATTGATATTGGTGTAGTCCCATTGATTTCCTGGAGCGCGCCTGCTTCGATCAAGCGTGGAGTCTCATATTCCATAACTGGACAAATTCAACCCAAGATTGCTGGCATTACTGTTCAACTCAATGGTTTAGCCAGCACATTAACTGATGAAAATGGACGATTTACCTTTACGGTGAGCGAAAAATCTCCAGGCTTTCGCTCGTACCAGATCTCTACTCAAGAGAGTTCCGTTCTCCACAGCGCATCTACACAATCCATAAACGTTTTAGTACGGTAGCGCCCGTGTCCACTATTACCGAGTCGCAGGTAAGTATCGAGCAACTCCTCGACCGACCTTGGGTGACAATAGTCTGGGATGATCCAGTCAATCTCATGACGTATGTGACATATGTACTTATTAAGCTTTTTAGTTTTCCAGCGCCGCGCGCACATGAATTAATGATGCAAATTCACACCGAGGGTCGAGCGGTGGTGAGCACTGGTACCCGTGAAGAGATGGAGCGAGATGTTCAACGACTTCACGAACATGGACTTTGGGCCACTCTTCAACGAGATGACAAAATTTAATGTCTAATTTTGAGAAAATGGGTGATGGATATTCGTTATCACTTACGCAAGATGAAGCACATATTCTGATCAACTTAGTCGAACAACTTTTGGAATTATTGGGTGAAGGCGATTTCTTTCATCACTATGACACTAGCGATCCACTCGCGCAGCTCATGGCAATGCCCTCCGAAATTGTCACACCAGAAGATCCAGTACTGATGCGACTCCTCCCCAATGCTTATGCAGATCCTGAAGCTTCCTCCGATTTTCGGCGTTATACCGAGCCGGCGCTGCGCGGAAGCAAACAACGAATATTGAGGACCGTGCGAGAAGAACTCTCTGAAATTGTGGATAGTAAAGTTGACGGCGTAGTCGAAGAATTAGATGCAGATATTTGGCTTGTTGCCATCAATGATTTACGTATTGCTCTTTCTGTGCGGCTTGAGATTTCTTCCGAGAGTTTTGAAAAATTTGAGTTGATGCCAGACGAAGATCCCCAAAAATCTGTTTATGCGGTCTATTTCTGGCTCGGTTGGTTACAAGAGAACCTCTTGACCGCACTTACCTCTTAATACTTGCCTTATCTCAGCCACTCAAAAGGTAGGCTTACCCCGTGAGCAAGTTACCCATTACCGCGCATTCACCGATCGGAATCTTCGACTCTGGGGTCGGCGGATTAACCGTTGCGCGAGCGATAATTGACCAACTTCCGCACGAATCAATTATTTACGTCGGCGATACTGCACGTGGTCCGTATGGTCCGCGATCTTTGGCGCAGGTCCGCGAATTTTCACTTGAAATCATGGATCAGCTTGTCATGGCGGGTGTCAAAGCAATTGTTATTGCATGCAACACGGCAAGTGCAGCGATGTTGCGCGATGCACGTGAAAGATATTCAGTCCCTGTCATCGAAGTTATTCAGCCAGCTGTGCGTCGCGCGGTATCGGCAACTCGCTCTGGCAAAGTAGGCGTGATTGGTACTCGAGCAACCATTGATTCGGCTGCTTATAACGATGCCTTTGCGGCGGCCCCTCAATTAGAAATTAGCTCCTTTGCCTGCCCACGATTTGTTGAATTTGTTGAACGTGGCGAAACTTCAGGACCAGAGATAACCGAGATTGCCCAGGGTTATTTGCAACCACTTATTGATGCCAAGGTCGACACTTTGGTTTTAGGATGCACGCACTATCCGCTTCTTACCGGAGTTATTTCATATGTAATGGGCAATGATGTCACTCTGATTTCAAGTGCCGAAGAGACCGCCAAAGATCTCTATCGAACATTGGCTGAGAAGAACTTGCTCAGAGCGGGGGATTCACCCGTCTACAAATTTGTTTCTACGGGAGAGAGTGCCATGTTTACCAATCTGGCAAGACGTTTCTTAGGACCAGAAGTTCTTCATGTCGATTCCAAGATTTGATTATCAACCCAACGAGAGGCAAGTGAAATGACTGCACGTATTGATGGACGCACTCCAAAGGATCTGCGCGATATTAAATTTACTCGCCACTGGCTCAGCAATGCAGAAGGTTCTACCCTCGTTGAGTTCGGCAATACTCGCGTGCTCTGCGTTGCATCATTCACTCCCGGAGTGCCGCGTTGGCTTAATGGCAGCGGCAAGGGTTGGGTGACCTCGGAATATTCAATGCTTCCTCGTGCAACCCATACGCGATCTGATCGTGAAAGTGTTAAAGGAAAATTGGGCGGACGTACCCAAGAAATTTCTCGCTTAGTTGGACGTTCATTGCGTGCGGTAGTTGATATGCAAGCGCTCGGCGAAAACACAATCGTTCTCGACTGTGATGTTCTGCAAGCAGATGGTGGCACACGCACCGCCGCGATTACCGGCGCATATGTAGCACTGATGGATGCAATTACTTGGGCTAAGCGGGAAGGCCATATTCCAGCTGCGCGCAATCCCATTGTTCAAGGCGTATCTGCAGTAAGCGTCGGCATTATCAAGGGCGTACCCATGCTCGATCTCTGTTATCACGAAGATGTGGATGCAGATACTGATATGAATATTGTCTGCACTGCGGATGGAAACTTTGTAGAAGTTCAAGGCACGGCCGAGGGTAAGCCCTTTGATCGCGCACTTCTTAATTCGTTGTTGGATTTAGGAACTGCTGGTTGCGCAGAGCTTTCACGACTACAAAACCAAGCCCTCGCTCTTTAAACAATTCATGACCCAACAGATCGCTCTTGCAACGCAAAATAAGGGCAAGATCGCTGAGTTCCAGCGACTTCTGGCCGAACATACTTCGAGCGTTGAAGTATTAGGACTTGCAGAGTTTCCGGATATGCCTGATGTTGATGAGACGGGTACAACTTTTGCAGAGAACTCACTTCTTAAAGCTCGCGCAGTAAGCGCTTTCACTGGAATTCCCGCGCTAGCTGATGACAGCGGATTATGTATTGATTTCTTAGGTGGAGCGCCTGGGATTTATTCAGCTCGTTATGCCGGAAGCCATGGAAATGATGGTGCGAATATTGCAAAGGTTTTAGCTGAGTTACAGAATGAAGAGCAGCGTTCGGCGCACTTCATCTGTGTAGTGGCTATGACATTTCCGGTTGGACATAAAAATCATGGCACTGAAATAATCCAAGAAGGAAAATTGCAGGGCTCGATCGTGCAGCAACCTCGCGGCACAGCTGGATTTGGCTACGACCCCATATTTTGCCCCGATGGATACGAGCTCACCCTTGGCGAGTTCGGGCCAGGGGAGAAGGACCGAATTAGCCACCGTGGCAAAGCGTTACGCGCAATCGCACCACAAATCTCTGGGCTACTTTCCTAAAGTCCCCCGAGTTCTCACCCATAGGCTGGGGTATCCTTACTCTTATATTCCAGAGTTTCGAGTTATCCAAGGAGCAAATACGTGGCCGTTAAGAAAACCGCTAAGAAAGCAACAACAAAGAAGGCAGCGAAGAAGTCTCCTGCCAAGAAATCTACTGCTAAGAAAGCAGTAAAGAAGGTTGCTAAAAAGGCGCCTGCTAAGAAAGTAGCGAAGAAATCCGCAGTCAAGAAGGGCGTTGCTAAGAAAGTTGCCCCTCGTTCCTCAAATAATTTTGTAATTCCACCAGTTCCTAATTCTTCTCGCAAGTCAACAACAGTCGTTTCATCAACTCCAGCAAAGAGCCAAGCACAAGCAGCACCAAAGAACGCTCCTGCAAAATCTGGATCCTCTAACCGAATCGTTGCGGCGGTAATTGTTGCAATCGTGATTCTTGCTCTAGTTGTTGTGGCCCGCAATTCATCAACATCGGATGAGAGCGCAGCGCCCGCTGTAACCACATCTGCAGAACCAACTGCTACTACTGAGGCTAACGCTGCACCTGAAGCAACTTCTGATACTGACGCGCCAGCTGCGCAAGGCTACGAAGCTCCTGTAGGTATTGTCGCTCAGTACACCGCAACTGGTGCAACTATCTTCTGGAAGACTCCAGCGGCTTCAGCAGGTATTGCTAACTACAACATTGAGATCAATAGTGCTGGTGGAGCCTTTAATTTGGTCTCGACCGTACCTGCCTCGCAACTCTCACTAGATGTCACAAAGACAGATACTGAAAGCTGGTCACAATTCAAAGTTTCAACTGTCTATGAAGATGGAACAGTTGTTGCTGGAAAAGTATTTGGTCTTCCTGGACAGTGGAAGTAAAAATAATTTAAGCAGTAACTCCTACAGACTGTAGGGCTTCGACAATGGCAGCGACATAAACATCGCTGCCATTGTCATTGAGGTGAACGCCATCTGGCGCAAAGAATTCTGGATGATTACTTGAAATATCTGCCCAGTCCACTAATACAACATTTGAATAGAGCCCAGATACTTCCTTAATGATTTGGTTGTTCTCTTCTTTCCATCCACGTGGAACCGATGTATTGATGAGTATGACGTGAGGTTGGTTCTTCACTAAATTCAAGAGTTGTATCAGGGATTCACGAGAGATTCGATTATTGTTGCCGACATCCATCACCACAGTGTTATTCGTGACTTGAGATTGGTCAGAAGTCACCGCAGAAATCAGTTCATCAATCTGACGCCCCACGCGAGCGTTGACTAGGGCTAACGGATATTGCTGCTCTAACTTGTATCTCGCTCCGAGAATAATTGAATCGCCAGTTAGCCAGATTCCTTCTTTAGTAACGCTCTTCTCGATTAGTGTGAGTTCAGATTTCTTTAATTGTGGCGCATGCGAATCGCGATAATAAGCCGTTGCGGTGGCTCCGCCAGTGAGCACAATTACTAGGCCAAGCACGGTACTGACAAATACTTGCTGGCGCTTGCGAATGATTGGTGTGCGATATTTCATGCCACGGAACCAGTTTTGAACTTTCCCGCGGCGAAATGGAATTTCAATGTAACGAAGCGAAATATCAGAGAGCGCGAGAACAAGCAGTATTCGAGCAACATCGAGAGCTAGCGCTGATCCAGCAGCAAGATCCACACTTGGCCGAGTCATCTGAAAGACAATCCAGTGCCACAGATAGATGCCATAAGAACGTTGACCAATCCAGAGCAATGGCTTCCAGGAGAGCAGTGGAGCAAAGCGCGATGCGGGGTGGACGAGTGAAGTAATACTTGCGCATGAGAATATTGCGGCTAATGGAAAGGCTAACTTGTATGCAGTGGGGTTGGATTCAGAGATAAAGAGGAAAGTACAGAGCAGACCAAAGAAGCCGAAGAGTCCAATGCCATCAATAAAGTCTTGCGCCCGTTGGGTGATGTTGGCAGTGAGGTTTCGCGGGACCCACGAGACAGCAAGAGCGGAACCAAGAAAGAGTCCGAGACTGTGTGTATCGGTTCCGAAATAGATGTGACTAATTCGTCCGACGGATGCACTATCTGCCTGCAGCGAGAAGATAAAGAGTGCTACGGCTGATGAGAATGAAATCAATAGTGCAATGCGCGCGATATTTGCCTTACCGAATTTACGCCAGATGAGATAAAGAACCACTGGCCATACGAGATAAAACTGTGTCTCAACAGAGAGAGACCAAGTGTGTTGCAAGAGGGGAGGGCGGCCGGCACTCTGAAAGTAATCTTGATGCAATGCAACTAAGTGCCAGTTATTGCTTCCCGTTAAAACATAGGGAAGATCAGAGATAACTCGGTGAATAGCATCGGGGGCAAAGAGAGCTACGGCAACCAAGGTCGCCAGGAGAACAAAGAGCAGGGCCGGCAGCAATCGCCTTACTCGTGCGAAATAGAATTGGCGAAGATCTAGAGCATTCGCAGTCTCGATCGAGTCAAGAATTAGTCGAGTAATTACATAGCCGGAGATCGCGAAGAAGAGATCAACGCCGAGAAATCCGCCAGGGATTTGCTTAACGCCGAGGTGATACAGCAGAACAGCAATGACGGCAATAGCTCGCAACCCATCAATGGGAGCGATGTAGAGATTAGCTTTTGCTGATCGGGTCACTTTCTTTTCTTAGCAGCGCTCTTCTTTACTGGCTTCTTTGCAACTTTCTTTACCGGTTTGCGAGCGGGGCTCTTCTTGGCGTGCGATAGAACTGGTACTTCTGGAATCTCTTCTTCAGTTTGGGATGACTTTGCAAACTCTGTTGCTCGCGCAAAAGTCTTTCCGCGAGGTCGATTATCAGAAGTTAGATTTCCATCAATGTCTCCTTGCAATCCTGCTAAACGTTCAAATGCTCCCTGAAGACGTGCACGTGACTGCGAGATAGCAGACTCGGCTTGTGCCAGCGATTGAGTTTGAATTCGGTAGAGGCGTTCAGATTCGGATATTGCTGAAGTCAGCCAACCACGGTAATCGGCAATTTCACTGGTAGCCGCAGAAATAATTCGTTCCGCTTCTTGTTTTGCACTAGAGAGAAGCGCACCTGCTTCGCGCTTCTTGGAAGTCACAAGCGTTTCAACTGCTCGCTCTGCTTCATTGCGAAGTTCGGCAGCTTCAGTCTCGGCAGCTTCGAGGTATTTGCGTCCTCGGCTTTCTGCCCCAGCGAGAACTGCTTTTGCCTTTGCTTCTGCAGCTTCTAGTGTGGCTTTTGCCCGAGAAGTACTCTCGGCGAGCGCGCGATCGGCTTGAAGGGCAGCACGAGATTCGCGTTGTTGAGCGCTCTTAATAATTGTCATTGCAGTTTCGGTGGAGAGAATTTCAAACTCTTCTTTAGTCAGACTGGTGATATCGCGACGTGACCGAAGATCTGCGAGTTGAGATTCGAGTTGGCGAATTCGATCGAGTGCGTTCTCACTTGGAGCTGCCGTGGATTGCTCTCCTTCAAAACCTACCCAAGAGAGAAAATTCTTCTTAGCCATATCTTTTGCTCCTCGAAAATATCTGCCATTTGAAAGTGGCGCCTTCGGCACCACAGGTCGGCAATTCTATGGGAGGAAGGTGAGCGCGGAAAGTCATCAGGTGTGGGGGCCGAGGGTGAGCCTGCATCTCACTAATATTGGCGCATGAGCCAGCGCGAAGTGACCTCTGACCATGCCCAAGCGATGCAATGGGCGCAGGAGCTTCTTGGCACCCCCAATGTCTTTATCCCTTGGTTTCCAGAAGATAAATTTGTGTCCGCTGTTCGTACGCCAGGTGCTCTCTCTTGCACCCGTGAAGATAAGGGCATCTTTGGTTTTGGTTTTGGGTCCAATCCGGAAATCAATCCGGCATGGACACATTTCTCACTGCCCAACGCGCTACCTCGAGAGTTTACCGAGGGCTTTACCCTGCAGGGTCAGTGGTCGGGTTACAGCATCGCTACAGAACTGTGTGCAAATGAAGAACTAGTTGAAGAACTGACCGACACAACAGGGATCGCAGATCTGCTCAAAGTGCATGCGCCTGATTCATCTACATATCCCGGAAACCCCGAAGTAATTTTCTGGGCCGGAATCCACCAGCAAGAGGAGCTAGTCGCTGTCGCAACCGTTGTTCGGTGGGAATCTGGCGCAAAGATGGTCTCCTCGGTTGCCGTGAGAAGTGAGTTCCGTGGGCAAGGCTTAGCTAAGAAGTTAATGAAAGGAGTCGTAAAGATGGCGCATGAGCGCGGAATTGATCGCCTGAATTTAGCTGTCTTTACCCAGAACTTATCTGCCCGCGCAGTCTATGAAAGCGTTGGTTTTACCAGCATGGGAGATTATCTCTACTTCGAACGCTAGCCCAGAAGCGGAAACTTTCTCGGTGAGACGTGCTCAGATTCGCCAATTGCTGGTGTTGTAACCAAAAGAGTTCTACGATAAATCATGATTTTGAAGCGAGAATTTCTTATTGCCTTGGCATTAACATCTTTAGCTAGCCTCTCCTTTACTTCTCCTGCAACTGCAGCAAATCTCGATGATGGATATCCGCAAGACTCCGCGGCACCTGGTCGCACATGCCCGGCCGCAACTGAGGGTTTCAAAACTGTTAGTGAATACAGCGGAAAGACTTTAATCTGCACATTGATTAACGGTGAGAAGAAATGGTGGATTGAGGGCGATGCAATACCTGCGCCAGCACCCACACCAGCTTCACAATCTTCACAAACAAATGCGCCAGGATCAAACGCAACTCCCGAGATTCAGTACACACCGAAATACAAGCTGCCAGCAAAAGCGCTAGCGACAATGAAAGTCTTTGAAAATATCGTTTACGCATCAGAATCACCCAGCCAACGGTTAGATATTTATATGCCTAAGGGCGTCAGTAATCCACCGCTTATCGTGTGGACTCACGGTGGGGGATTCGTCTTTGGCGATGAAGATTTTATGAAGTATGACGAAAGCGCCAAAATGCTAGAAGTTTTCATCAAGAATGGAATCGCTGTTGCCTCGGTCAATTATCGATTAGCGCAGGAGGCACTGTTTCCGGCTGCAGCTAGAGATACCAAGAGCGCGATTCGATACCTGCGCGCCAATGCCAGCAAGTACGGATACAACCCTTCGAAGTTTGCAACCGGTGGAGATTCTGCAGGCTCATATCTTGCGTTAATGGCAGGTATTACGGGGAATCAAAGCTCGCTATTTGATTCACCCACCGATCCGAATCTAAAGACATCTGCGGCGGTTTCAATGGTCATAGATCTCTTTGGCAATGTGGATTTCTTCGAGATGACGGCCAATAATGCTAAGTACCCGTGCGATCAGAGTAAGAATCCATTTCCGGTCGCCGCGGGCAATATACATCCGTGGTTTGGGGATACGACCGATCCTGAAGTACAAGCGAACATGAAAGCGGGCGGGCTTTATCCCTATCTCAAGAAGTTAAAGCCACTTCCTGCCTTCTTTATTTTCCATGGCAGTGATGATTGTTCGGTTAGCCCACAAGATTCTAAGAATCTTGATAAAGCGGTAAAGGCCCTCAAAGGCAAGAGCACGCTGACAATCGCCCAAGGAGCAATTCATGGCGGTGCTGGTGTGTGGAACGCAGTGATGAAGGCGATACCTACTATGAAGAAAGCACTAGTAGGTAGCAAGTAAGTTTTATCTGAGTGCGGAAGGTGGGACTTGAACCCACACGCCGTAAAGCACAGGTTCCTAAGACCTGCGTGTCTGCCATTTCACCACTCCCGCTGGAGATAAGAGAAGGCTAAAGTAAGAGTCAGATATCCACAAATTAGGAGCTATGAATGTCATTAGAACCAAAGCCATCAGACAAATTCACCTTCGGACTCTGGACCGTCGGCTGGCAAGCACGCGATCCATTCGGTGATGCAACCCGTGACGCGCTCGACCCAGTTCGTACCGTCAATGAGCTCGCATCTCGCGGAGCATATGGAGTGACATTTCACGATGATGACTTAATTCCATTTGGTTCTAACGATGCTGATCGCCAAGCCCACATCACTCGCTTCAAGAAGGCGCTCGCCGACACCGGAATGAAGGTGCCTATGGCAACCACAAACCTCTTTACCCATCCGGTCTTTAAAGATGGTGCTTTCACATCTAACGATCGCGATATTCGTCGCTATTCGATTGCCAAAGTAATGCGCAATATCGAACTTGCCGTTGATCTTGGCGCAGAAACTTATGTCTGTTGGGGCGGTCGCGAGGGTGCGGAATCAGATGGCGCTAAAGATGCCTACGTTGCACTCGAGCGCATGCGCGATGCCTTTAACGTGCTCAGCCAGTTCGTGATTGATAAGGGCTACAAGATTAAGTTCGCACTCGAGCCAAAGCCGAACGAACCCCGCGGCGATATCTTCTTGCCAACAATTGGTCACGCAATAGCTTTCATTAACTCTCTCGATCATCCAGAACTAGTGGGAGTTAATCCAGAGGTCGGTCATGAACAGATGGCAGGGCTCAACTTCGTTCACGGAATAGCGCAAGCTTTGTTCCATAAGAAGCTATTCCATATTGATCTCAACGGTCAGCACGGCCCTAAATACGATCAAGATCTTGTCTTTGGTCACGGAGATCTCAAGAGTGCATTCTTCCTCGTTGATCTACTCGAGACCTACAAGTACGACGGTCCTAAGCACTTCGACTACAAGCCAGTACGCACTGAGGATGACAAAGGTGTCTGGGTCTCTGCAAGTGCAAATATGCGCACCTATAAGTTATTGCAGGAGCGGGCACTTGCCTTCCGTGCAGATCCTCGCGTGCAAGCAGCGATGAAAGAATCTCGCATCGATCAACTAGCGATTCCTACTCTCGCAAAGGGCGAGACCTGGAAGGACATCGCTGATCCATCCTTCGATGTGGAAGCAGCAGGAGAGCGAGGCATGGGTTACGAACTCATCGATCAACTCGCTATCGAGCACTTGATGGGCGTTAAAGCCTAATTAACTCCAATAAAAAACCCGACCAGATAGTTGGTCGGGTTTTTTTAATGTACAGAACTACGAAGCTGATGTGCTCTTGCGTGAGACGGCATCAACACCAGCAGAGACGAGCAGAACTGCGCCGGTGACGAGGAACTGAATTCCTGCGCCATAACCGAGCAATCCCATTCCATTGTCGATCACTGCAACGACGAGGCCGCCAAGAATTGCATCGCGCATCTTGCCCTTGCCACCGAAGAGGGAAGTTCCACCGATAACGGCAGCGCCCACTGCATACAAGAGTGTGGAGTTTCCACCGGTTGTGGGGGAGATGGAGTTAGAGCGTGAGGCAAAGAGCAGGCCGGCAATTGCAGATAATCCGGAACAGATAATGAATGCAGATGTTCTAATCTGTTTTACATTGATACCGGAACGACGGGCAGCCTCAGCGTTACCGCCGACTGCATAGAGATAACGACCAAAAGTTGTACGAGTCAGCACGAAAGTTCCGACAATGAGAATTCCGAGAATTACGGGAACAACAATCGGAATACCCTTCTGACTGTTATCTGGTGGATTACCGCGCTCACCATTGAGTAAATAAGTGGCAGCAAAACTGATTCCGGCGATGAGTAGCACTTTGAGAACCCAGAGAATAGTGAGCTCGCCTTTGAGACCAAGTTTGCGGCGAGCAAGAATCCGACGGAAACCTAGAAGTGTGTAGAGACCAACGCAGACGCCCCAGAATCCCCAACTTGCAGTGACGGAGAGATTGCTGTTTTCAACGGCGAGAACTGCCGGATCTGAGATGCCGATGGTGCCACCTTCACCCGCAATGAGCAGAAGAATTCCTTGGAAGGCTAAGAAACATGCCAGGGTTACAACGAATGAAGGAATACCTAACCTAGCTACAACAGTTCCAATGAGTGTTCCGAGTAGAACTCCAACAAAGATACTTGCAAGCAGCGCCCAATACCAAGGCACACCATGATTGGAGACGAGCACGACGAGAACAGCACCGCATACACCAGATGCATATCCGGCAGATAGATCAATTTCTCCGAGCAAGAGAACGAAGATAAGACCCATCGCAATAACCATTACTGGAGCAGCTTGGGTGAGCAGATTTGCAAAGTTTCCACGGGTAAAGAAATACTCAGAAGAGAACTTAAAGATGATGACAAGTGCGATCAGACCTAGTGTTGCAGGTAGAGCACCAATATTTCCGGCCTTTAATGAGTTGCGATAATCGTGAATAATCTCCTTGAGATTCGGAGTGTGGTGAGTTACCTCTGTTGTGCTCATTCGCGAACTCCTGTGAACTCTGTGGCCTTGCCAGTTGTAATCAATTCAATGACCTGATTCGTTGTTACTTCCTTCTTTTTGACTTGCGCCGCCATGGTGCCCAAGTAGAGGGCTGCGATGTTATCTGCAACTTCAAAGACGTCAACCAGGTTGTGGCTAATGAGAATTACTGCCAGCCCGTTATCTGCTAGGCGGCGTACAAGATTGAGAACTTGTTCAGTCTGTGCAACGCCGAGGGCGGCAGTTGGCTCATCCAAGATAACAACTTTGCTATTCCAGAGCACTGCGCGAGCGATAGCGACAGTCTGGCGTTGTCCGCCGGAGAGAGATGCGACTAGCTGGCGAATCGATTTAACGGTACGAACACTCAATCCATCAAGTGTCTTGCGAGCGAGTGACTCCATATTTGTTTCATTAAGGGTGATTCCGCTTTTAACTTCACGGCCTAAGAACATATTTTGAACGATATCTAGATTGTCGCAGAGTGCGAGATCTTGGTAAACAACTTCAATACCGAGAGCTGTTGCATCACGAGGGCCTGTGACTGAGACCTTTTTTCCTTCGAAGAAAACTTCGCCTGACTCTGGCGTGTAGATACCTGCGATGCACTTAATAAGAGTGGATTTACCGGCTCCGTTATCTCCGACCAAAGCAGTGACCTGGCCAGCATATGCATCGAGATTGACGCCTTTAAGGACATCTACCGGACCGAAAGATTTATTGATTCCTCGTAAAGAGAGGATTGGTTCGCTCACATGAACTCCTGTCGGAAGGGCTTCTTAGCGGTGATTCTATATAGATACGAGTGGAAATAGAACTGGTCCGAAAGGTAAACCCTCCGGACCAGTACTACTAGCAATGCGGTATTAGATACCTGCAGCCTTGCAAACAGCCTCTGTCGCAGCTGCGCAAACATCTGCGCGAGTTACGAACTTGTCAGCAATTACAGCCTTAACGCCTGCAGCGTCAGTTACTGAAATTGGTGTCAAGAGGATTGAAGGAACTGAACGTCCCTTAACTGTTGAGTCAGCTGTTACGCCGTTAGTTGCTGCCTTGGTGCCCTTGATCAATGCGATAGCAAGATCAGATGCGCCCTTAGCTTCTAGAGCAACCTTCTTGTAAACAGTGTTTGAAAGGTCCTTGGTCAAGATTGCTGCAAGACCAGCTGGTGATGCATCTTGTCCTGATACGCAAACCTTGCCATTGAGACCGTTCTTCTTAAGAACTGCTGCTGCTGCAAGGCCGAGACCTTCGTTAGCAGATACAACTGCATCAAGCTTCTTGCCAGCCTTGGTGAGTTGTTGTTCGAAGATTGTTCCACCCTTGACGTTATCCCAGTCTGGGACAGACTTGTCATCAACGAGTGTGTATGTGCCAGCCTTGATCAATGGACGGATGACTGAGTCATATCCTTGCTTGAACAAAGTAGCGTTGTTATCTGTTGGAGAACCGTTGAGGTAAACGATGCGTGGCTTAGCAACGCCCTTTGCCTTGAGGCAATCAACAATGCCCTGACCTTGTAGCTTGCCAACACCGACGTTATCGAATGAAACGTAGTATGAAGCAGAACCACCAAGTGTTAGACGATCGTAATCGATTGTTGCAATTCCAGCCTTCTTTGCAGAAGCTTGAACAGCAGCTGATGAAGGAGAATCAAGGTTTACAAGAATAAGAACCTTAACCTTCTTTGTGATCATGCCCTGTGCAATTGTCTGCCACTTAGCCTTATCGCCAAGCGCGTTCTGGATATCAGCTGTTACGCCAGCCTTCTTGAATGCTGCTGCGAGAAGTGGGCGATCGAATGATTCCCAACGAGCAGATGAAGCTGAGTCAGGAAGGACTACGCCAACCTGAGGTGCTGCTGCAGCGTTTGCAGAAACTGAAACAAAACCAGTAACAACTAGTGATGCTGCAGCAACTGCGGCCGCGATGCGACGATTCTTCATATATGAATTACCTTTCGGAAAAGCTCAAACGAGGCCAAACCATCTTTGGCCGCGATCGTATGAGCGTGGGGTAAAGGTAGTACTGGGCGGTAATAATGACCATTTCCGAAATCACACAATTCGGACATTTAACTTAACAGTTTGATAACGCTTGAACTAGTACCTTTCTGTCATGAGCGAAGCGACAATTCAAGAGGCTGTCGCGCTCGCCATCCTCGAAGTCCTCAGCGCAGCCCAGCTTGGCTGCGAGCTCCCGCCCACCTTGATTCTCGATCGCCCCAAGAATCGCGATCATGGTGACTATGCCTCTTCTATTGCCCTCGCCTTAGCTAAGCCCGCCGGAAAGAATCCTCGCGATATCGCGCTGATCATTCAAGCAGGGTTAGCCGGACATAAAGATATTGAGAGCGTTGATATCGCTGGTCCAGGATTTATCAACATCACGGTCGCAAAATCCAGCCAAGGCGCTGTGATTGTTCAAGCACTGACGCAAGGCGAGAAGTATGGTCACGGAAAAGTATTAGTTGGCATCGCTATCAACCTTGAATTTATCTCGGCAAATCCAACCGGACCTCTGCATTTAGGACATACCCGCTGGGCCGCAGTCGGCGATGCGCTTGGTCGCGTACTTTCTGCCGCTGGCGCTCGCGTAGAACGTGAGTTCTATATCAATGATCGCGGTGTTCAGATGGATAAATTTGGTGCATCGCTGCGCGCTGCTGCACTTGGAGAATCGATTCCTGAAGATGGTTATCACGGTGAATACATCCTCGATTTAGCGAAAGCAATCGTTGCAAAAAACCCGGCCGTGAAAAGTCTTAATGAGAACGAAGGCATCGCTGCCTTTCGCGATTTAGGTTATGCCTTACAGCTTAAGCAACAACAAGATGTACTCGATGCATTCGGTACTCACTTTGATATCTGGTTCTCTGAGAAATCACTCTACGAAAATGATTTCTTTAAGCACACGCAAGCAAAGCTTTTAGAGAATGGCCATGTCTTTATTCACGAAGGTGCGACCTGGCTTCGTACTACCGATTTCGGTGATGATAAAGATCGCGTAATGATTAAGAGCGATGGCTCCTTTGCCTACTTTGCATCTGATTCAGCGTATTACATCTCTAAGCGCGAACGTGGCTTTGATATCTGTATCTATATGCTCGGCGCAGATCACCACGGTTATGTCGGCCGCTTAAAAGCTCTTGCTGCTTGTGCTGGCGATAATCCTGATTACAACGTAGAGATTCTGATCGGTCAGCTCGTAAAGATTATGGAGAATGGCGAAGAAGTTAAACTCTCTAAGCGCGCTGGCACGATTATTACGCTAGAAGAGTTAGTTGAAAAAGTTGGCGTAGATGCTGCTCGCTATACCCTCATTCGTTATCCAGTTGATACTCCAATGGTGATGGATGTAGATCTCTTGCGCAGTCGCACTAACGAGAACCCGGTCTATTACGTGCAATATGCGCACGCTCGTATCTGTGGTGTTCTACGTAATGCAGCCGATTTAGGAGTCCACTCTGGACTCGAGCACATTCACCCAGAACTCTTGATCCACGAGCGCGAACGCGAACTCATCGGCGCACTCGGGCAATATCCTCGGGTCGTTGCCTCCGCCGCAGAACTGCGCGAGCCGCATCGCATCGCTCGCTACGTCGAAGAACTCGCTGGCGTTTATCACCGCTTCTACGCCGATTGCCGAGTTCTGCCGATGGGCGATGAAACTCCCTCCGAGCTCCACTCTGCTCGTGCTACTTTGTGCAAAGCAACTGCGCAGGTCATTTCAAATGGTCTCGGATTATTAGGCGTAAGCGCGCCAGAAAAGATGTGAGCGATGGAATTCTCACGCGAGATTTTCTCCACTCACTCTGCTTATACAAAGGGCGAACTCAGTATTGCTGGAATCACTGCCGCAACTCTCGCTGATGAATTTGGTACGCCCCTTTTTGTGATTGATGAGGATGATTTTCGTACTCGCGCACGTGCCTGGAAGTCATCGCTCGAGCGACATTTCGGCGCTCAAGCCGGAACCGTGTACTACGCCGGCAAAGCCTTTCTCTGCGTCGAAGTCGCCAAATGGATTAAAGAAGAAGGACTTGGCCTTGATGTCTGCACTGGCGGCGAGCTTGCAGTAGCACTTGCAGCTGGATTTCCACCCGAGCACATCGAAGTTCACGGCAACAATAAATCCGAAGATGAAATTGCAGATGCACTCGATCTCGACGTGGGCACGATTGTGATTGATTCGTTCCACGAAATCGAACGCGTTAATCGGATTGCAGGCCATGCCGGCGTTGTCGCCAAGGCTTACCTACGTCTAACTCCCGGCATTGAAGCGCATACTCATGAATTTATCGCGACCGCCCACGAAGATGTGAAATTCGGATTTTCAATTGCAAGTGGCGCTGCCTGGAAAGCTATCGAAGAAGTTGAAGCAGCTGCCAACATTCGCCTTGCCGGATTTCACTCGCATATTGGCTCACAAATTTTCTCGCCCGATGGTTTTGAAATTGCTGCAACACGCCTCATTGCCCTGCTCGCCAAATTCCGCGATCACTACAACCGCGAGTTACCTGAACTTGATTTAGGTGGGGGATATGGCATCGCCTATGTTCCTGGTGATACCACGATGGATCCAGATCAAATTCTTGCGGCCATCGCAACTGTCGTTAAGCACCAATGTAAAGAACATAAGTTGTCGATTCCAACAGTTTCAATCGAACCTGGTCGCGCTCTGATTGGTCCTACAACCACAACTTTGTACGAAGTCGGTACAACTAAAACTGTCACGCTAGAAAACGGCACTACCCGTCGCTACGTCTCAGTCGATGGTGGCATGAGCGACAACATTCGCCCTGCTCTCTATGATGCCGAATACACAGCACTTCTTGCCAACCGTCCATCTGCGGCCACTGAAGTTGATACTCGCATCGTTGGAAAACATTGCGAATCTGGCGACATCATTATTCGTGCCATTAATCTGCCTAACGATATTGATGCCGGAGATCTATTGGCGATTCCAGCTACTGGGGCTTATGGCCGCAGTATGGCCAGTAATTACAACCATATGACCCGTCCCGCAGTCGTTGCGGTTAAGGGTGGAATGGGTCGCACAATCCTGCGCCGCGAGACTGAAGTCGATTTATTAGCGCTGGATGTCATCGAAACACCGCGCAAACTCTCCTAGAAATAGTGGAGAATAGGGGGATGAACTCGCACCTTAAGACCCTCAAAGTGGGAATGATTGGTTGCGGCGTAGTGGGCTCAGAAGTTGCCCGTCTGCTTATCGAAAATTCTGAAGACTTAGCGGCTCGCTCTGGTGCAAAGCTGGAACTCGCAGCAATTGCAGTGCGCGACCTCTCTATTAAGCGTCCTGGTATCGATCCATCTCTCTTCACAACAGATGCTGCATCGATCGTGAACGATCCTTCAATCGACATCATTATTGAACTTGCTGGTGGAATTGAGCCCGCTCGCTCGCTCATCTTGCAAGCGTTCAAGAATAAGAAGTCCGTTGTCACCGCCAATAAAGCGTTGCTTGCTAAACATGGCGCTGAACTCTACGAAACTGCGGGCGCTAACGGTGAAGATATTTACTACGAAGCTGCAGTTGCTGGCGCGATTCCAATTATTCGCCCGCTTCGCTCATCACTCGTCGGAGATCACATTGAAAAGGTTATGGGCATCGTCAATGGCACAACGAATTACATTCTCACAAAGATGGATGAGTCTGGCGCATCCTTTGCCAGTGCACTCAAAGAGGCCCAAGATTTAGGTTATGCCGAAGCAGATCCCACTGCAGATGTTGAGGGCTTCGATGCGGCAGCTAAAGCTGCAATCTTGGCTGGCCTTGCATTCCATACTCGTGTCACTGATGCCGATGTCTCACGCGAAGGCATCACTGCCATTACCGATACTGATGTTGCGGTCGCAAAGTCACTCGGCTTAGTTATTAAATTATTAGCAATTGCCGAGCTCACTCCTGATGATGCAATTTCAGTACGCGTGCATCCCACACTTTTACCTCGCACACATCCACTCGCCTCTGTCCGCGAAGCGTTTAACGCCGTCTTCGTTGAAGCAGAAGCAGCTGGCTCACTCATGTTCTATGGTCGTGGCGCAGGTGGTGCACCTACAGCCTCTGCCGTACTCGGAGATGTTGTAGCAGTCGCACGTCACGTACTCAGCGGTGGGGTCGGTCCATCCGAATCTACATATGCTGATCGCGATATTGCATCTGTAGGAGATATCGAAACTCGCTATTTAATCCGCTTAGAGGTTGCAGATCGCCCTGGTGTACTAGCTGCAATCGCCAATACTTTCGCTAAGAACAACCTCTCTATTCAGACTGTTCGTCAGACTGGTCACGGTGATGGCGCTGAACTTATTGCGATGACCCACAAGGCAAAGGATTCTGCGCTAGCCGCAACTGTTAAAGATTTAGGAAAACTCGACATCGTCAAAGATGTTTCAAGTGTTATTCGCGTAGAAGGTTTTGACGTATGAGTCTGTTCAAGAAGAAGCAAGCACATCAATGGCGTGGAGTTATCGAGGAGTATCGCCACCGCCTGCCTGTTTCCGCTAAGACTCCAGTCATCACATTAGGCGAAGGTGGTACGCCCCTTGTCTATGCCTGCGTTCTTTCAGAGATGTTAGATAACGAAGTCTGGCTAAAAGTAGAGGGCGCTAACCCCACTGGTTCTTTCAAAGATCGCGGAATGACAATGGCGATGTCTAAGGCCGCCGAAGATGGTGCACGCGCGGTTATCTGCGCATCAACCGGCAATACCAGTGCGTCAGCTGCGGCTTATGCAACAAAGGCTGGAATGACACCCGTTGTTCTTGTGCCACAAGGCAAGATTGCAATGGGCAAGCTCGCTCAAGCAATTGCCCACGGCGCAACACTTCTTCAAGTTGATGGCAACTTTGATGATTGCCTCAATTTAGCGCGCGAACTTTCTGACAACTATCCGGTTGCGCTGGTTAACTCCGTCAATCCGTTTCGCATTGAAGGACAGAAGACTGCATCTTTTGAAGTTGTAGATTCGTTAGGTAATGCACCTGATCTACATGTTCTACCCGTTGGCAACGCTGGCAATATCACTGCCTACTGGAAGGGCTACCTCGAGTACTACAAGGATGGCCTTGCTAAGCAACTGCCACAGATGTGGGGATTCCAAGCTGCTGGTGCTGCCCCGATTGTTCTCGGTGAGATTGTTAAAAACCCTGAAACAATTGCAACCGCTATTCGTATCGGCAACCCTGCCTCATGGGCGCAAGCCATTGAAGCGCGTGATACATCTGGTGGCCTTATTGATTCTGTTACAGATGAAGAAATCTTGTCTGCTTATCGTTTTGTCGCATCAAAAGAGGGCGTCTTTGTTGAACCTTCATCTGCCGCTGGTATTGCCGGACTTATTAAGAAGCAGTCACAAGGTCTGTTGCCTAAGGGCAAGAAGATTGTTATCACTGTTACTGGCAACGGCTTAAAAGATGCTGCCACAATTTTGGAAGGCGCACCTGCGCCAATCGTTATTCCAGTTGATGCTGCCGCTGCAGCGCGAGCGATGGGTCTTGCATAATGTCCCGACTTACTTATAAAGCAACGCTTGCAAAAATTAGCGTCCCTGCAACTTCGGCAAACTTAGGCCCTGGCTTTGATTGTTTCGGATTGGCTCTAGATATTCGTGATATGTATGCAGCTCAAATTCTTGACGGTGCAGAATTCGATATTGAGATTTCAGGCGAAGGTGCAGATGAAGTTAAGAAAGATAAGAACAACTTAGTTATCAAAGCAATGATGGCCGGCTTTGAACACATGGGTGGCAAGCCCAAGGGTCTAGCACTTCGCCAACTCAATGCAATTCCACATGGTCGAGGCCTTGGCTCATCTGCTGCAGCAATCGTCGGTGGTCTTGCACTCTCTCGCGCACTAGTTCTAGGCGGGGAACAACTTCTTACTGATGAAGATATCGTTGCAATTGGTACAGAACTTGAAGGACATCCAGATAACGTTGCTGCTGCAGTTTATGGTGGTGCCACGATCTCGTGGACTGAAGATCGCCACGGTAAGCCATATGGCCAAGCAATTTCCCTCAAAGTAGATCCGCGCATTCACGCCATTGCATTTGTTCCCGAGAATCATCTTGCTACAGCTAAAGCGCGCAAATTATTGCCCGAAACTGTTCCCCATCATGACGCCGCAATAAATGCAGCGCGCGCAGCACTTCTCTCTCAAGCAATTTCACTTCGCCCGGACTTGCTACTTGCAGCCACTGAAGATCATCTGCATCAGCAATATCGCGCAGAGGCAATGCCAAAATCGATTGCACTAGTTAATAAGCTTCGCGCCGCTGGCGTTGCAGCCATGGTCTCAGGCGCTGGTCCCACAGTCCTTGTTCTCCATACAGCCTCAGATACAGAGGTGGATGAGATTATTAAGGCGGGGGCAGGCTCATTTACTGCCCATAAACTCGCTATTTCCCCTGCCGGAGTGGCTGTAACCCCCTAAATTTTGCAGAATATTTCAATTCTCTGCTAAGTTTCACCTGTCTGGAAGTCGAGTTAGATATCGAATTATTCATACAGACTAATCAACACTATAAATCCCGTTGATAATCCGTTAAAAATATTGCGTATGCAATTTAACTGAAAAGAATCCTAAAAATATGAGTAGTACCGAAGAGACAAAAGAAAATAGCGAACTAGCTGCCATGTTGTTGCCTGAGCTTAAGAAAGTTGCCGGCCAACTAGGAGTCGATGGCGCTTCATCTATGAAGAAGCCCGATCTCGTCAAAGCTATCGCTGATCTGCAAGCCGCTAACCGCGAAGCAGCAAAGGCTGAGCGTGAAGCTCGCCGTGCTGAACGCGATGCCCGCCGCAAGGCCGGACGCGATAAGAACAAGGGCAAGAATGAAGATTCAGGTTCATCTAATAACAGTGATGATGATGGCGAGAACCAAGGTTCTAATCCCAACGATGCATCCGATGCCGATGTGAATCGTCGCGAGTGGACCGGTGGCGGCAATAACCGCAACGACCGCGGCCGTGGCCGTGACCGCAATGATCGCAATGACCGAGGTCGCCATCGCGACCGCGGCAACCGCGACGAGCGCGAGATTCAAGTTTCTGAAGATGACGTACTTCTACCCGTGGGTGGATTGCTCGACATCCTCGAGAACTATGCATTTATTCGCACCGGGGGATACCTCGCAAGCAATAACGATGTTTACGTTTCGCTGCAACAAGTTCGTCGTCACGGACTTCGCAAGGGCGATGTTGTTACAGGCGTTGTTCGCCAACCTCGCGAAGGTGAGCGCAAAGAAAAATTCAATGCCCTTGTTCGTGTAGAGACTGTTAACGGTGGCGATGCTGAAGCTTCACGCGATCGCATCGAATTCGCAAAGCTAGTTCCGCTCTATCCACAAGAGCGCTTGCGCCTTGAGACCGAGCCAAACATTTTGACCACTCGCGTTATCGATTTGATTGCGCCTATCGGTAAGGGACAACGCGGACTAATTGTTTCGCCGCCAAAGGCCGGTAAGACCATGGTCTTGCAAGCAATTGCGAATGCAATCACCACTAACAACCCAGAAGTTCACTTAATGGTTGTACTCGTCGATGAGCGCCCAGAAGAAGTAACAGATATGCAGCGCTCGATTAAGGGTGAAGTTATTGCTTCGACCTTCGATCGCCCGGCAGATGATCACACCTCTGTTGCTGAACTCGCTATCGAGCGCGCAAAGCGTCTAGTAGAACTCGGCCACGATGTGGTGGTTCTGCTCGACTCTATTACTCGCCTTGGTCGCGCATACAATATTGCTGCTCCAGCATCAGGACGTATCTTGTCCGGTGGCGTGGACTCAGCTGCGTTATATCCACCAAAGAAGTTCTTTGGTGCTGCACGTAACGTTGAAAATGGTGGATCACTCACAATTCTTGCCACCGCACTTATTGATACCGGCTCCAAGATGGATGAAGTTATCTTCGAAGAGTTCAAGGGCACCGGTAACATGGAATTGATCTTGAACCGTAAGTTTGCCGATAAGCGCATCTTCCCTGCAGTTGATGTTGTTGCATCCGGTACTCGTAAGGAAGAAATCCTTATGGGAACGGAAGAACTCAATATTGTTTGGCGCTTGCGTCGGGTATTGCACGCACTCGAACCACAACAAGCACTTGAACTTCTGCTCGAGAAGATGAAGGGCACCAAGTCCAACGTCGAATTCTTGATTCAGATCCAGAAGACCACCGTCTCTGAAGCCAGCAATCAGAACGCTCCTGGCTCCTCAGTAAACGGCAACTAGCCCCCGATTTTCACATCCGTAGCCCTCGGGCTACGATTAGCACCGCTGGTTCACGGGGACAATCCCGACCCAGCCTGACAACAGGAGAAACCATGAAGGCAGAGATTCACCCAGAATATTTAGAGACCACAGTGACTTGTGGATGCGGCGAAGTTTTCACCACTCGTAGCACCAAGGCTTCTGGTTCTATCTACGTAGAAGTTTGTTCCGTATGCCACCCGTTCTACACCGGCAAGCAACGTATCCTCGATACTGGCGGCCGTGTTGCTAAGTTCGAAGAGCGCTTCGGTAAGACAAACTCCGCTCCAACCGCTAACTAGCTTTTTTACAGAGACCGTTTCGCACCTCCCCGTGAGGTGCGGCGGTCTTTTTTATTTCCCATAGAACTAATAAGTATCGAGAGGAGAAGCAATGGCTAAAGAGAAATTTGGAAATGTACCTGACCTACTTGCAGAGTATTCCGAACTTGAAGCTGCTATGGCCGATCCCTCTATTCACGCCGACCAAGGCAAAGCTCGCCAACTCGGCAAGCGTTATGCCCAATTAGGTCCCGTTGTTGCAGGCTTTCGCGCCTACACATCTGCTGAAGAAGATTTAGCTGCTGGCCGCGAGATGGCTGCCGAAGATGAAGCATTTGCATCAGAAATTCCGGGTCTGGAAGCAACCCTCGCTGCTGCTGAAGAGAAGTTAGAAGAGTTGTTATTGCCGCGCGACCCTAACGATGATCGCGATCTCATTATGGAAATTAAAGCTGGCGCCGGAGGCGATGAATCCGCACTCTTTGCCGGCGACTTGTTGCGCATGTACCAACGTTATGCTGAAAAGCGCGGTTGGAAGACCGAAATTATCGATGTCACTGAATCCGAACTCGGTGGCTATAAAGATTTAACAATGGCAATTAAGGCAAAGGGCGTTCCAGAACCTGGACACGGACCTTATGCACGACTTAAATTTGAAGGTGGCGTTCACCGAGTACAACGCGTTCCTGAAACTGAATCTCAGGGACGAATTCATACCTCTGCCGCAGGTGTATTAGTACTTCCGGAAGCGGAAGAAGTTGAAGTTGAAATAAATCAACAAGATCTGCGTATCGATGTTTACCGTTCCAGCGGTCCTGGCGGTCAGTCTGTAAACACCACTGACTCTGCTGTTCGAATTACCCATATTCCAACCGGCATCGTCGTCTC
>CAEZSC010000003.1_pt1 | contig 33777 bp, 29 predicted proteins | sample 7263881 | NCBI WGS metagenome assembly CAEZSC01 (sample SAMEA6813768, study PRJEB35770) | uncultured Actinomycetes bacterium | biome: Freshwater; feature: Freshwater reservoir; material: water | place: Czech Republic | collected 2017-04-14 | depth 0.5m m
CCGAATATTCGATGCTCGATGGTGCTGCGCGTATTCAAGAACTAGTCGATGAAGTGGCTGCCCAAGGCATGCCTGCCATCGCGATGACAGATCACGGCAATGTTTTTGGCGCTTTTGATTTCTACAAGAAGGCAAAGAAAGCCGGAGTAAAACCAATCATCGGCATCGAAGCTTATGTCGCACCCGAATCACGTTTTGAAAAACGTCGTGTGAAATGGGCCGATGGCGGAGAAGATGATGTCTCCGGTGGCGGGGCATATACCCACATGACCTTGCTGGCAGAGAACAATGATGGTCTCGCTAATCTGTTCAAGTTATCTTCACTTGCTTCGCTAGAAGGTTATTACTACAAACCACGCATGGACCGCGAGCTCCTTTCGACATATGCCAAAGGAATTATTGCTACGACCGGATGTCCTGGTGGTGAAGTTCAGACCAGGCTGCGAATGGGTGCATATAAAGAGGCAAAAATCGCAGCAAGTGATCTTCGAGATATTTTCGGTGCCGAGAATTTCTATCTTGAACTAATGGACCATGGCATCGAGATCGAGAATCGCGTCAAAGCTGATCTGCTCAAACTGGGTAAAGAACTTGGCTTGCCGCTTCTAGCGACCAACGATCTTCACTACACCAAACATGCAGATGCAGCAGCACATGATGCACTTCTCTGCGTTCAGTCGGGTTCCACCATGGCTGATCCCAAGCGGTTTAAATTTGATAACGATGAGTTTTACGTTAAGAGCGCGGCTCAAATGCGCACTCTCTTCTCTGAGATTCCTGAAAGCTGTGATAACACGCTTCTGATCGCCGAACGTTGCAACGTCACAATGCGCGAGAATGAGAATCTCTTACCTGTCTTCACAGTTCCACAGGGCGAGACTGAGGATTCATGGCTTCGCACATTAGCCAATCAAGGACTGGCAGAACGCATGGGCGGAGAGATTCCGGCTCACTATCAAGAGCGTTTGGATTTTGAATTAGAAGTCATGATCAAGATGGGCTTTCCAGGCTACTTTCTTGTCGTCTCTGATTTATGTTCACATGCGCGAGAAGTCGGAATTCGTGTTGGACCGGGTCGTGGTTCTGCTGCAGGTTCACTCGTGTCCTACGTTTTAGGAATCACACAACTCGATCCCATCAAACATGGTCTCTTGTTTGAGCGTTTTCTCAATCCAGAGCGTATTTCAATGCCTGATATCGACCTGGACTTTGATGAACGTAGACGCTCAGAAATGATTGCGTATGCAACCCAAAAATATGGTGAAGATCGAGTCGCTCAAATCATTACGTACGGAACAATTAAATCTAAGCAAGCCCTCAAGGATTCCACGCGAGTTCTCGGCTATCCATATGCAATGGGAGATCGACTTACCAAAGCGCTGCCACCATCTGTAATGGGTAAAGACATAACTCTTGCGGGAGTCTTTGATCCCAAGAATGATCGATATGGCGAGGCTGGGGAGTTTCGCACGTTGTATGAAACCGATTCAGATTCCAAAACGATTGTTGATACCGCACTTGGCTTAGAAGGTCTTAAGCGCCAGTGGGGTGTGCACGCAGCAGGCGTAATTCTTTCGCGCTATCCACTGCTTGATGTGATCCCGATTCATCGCCGTGAAGCAGACGGGGCGATTATTACTCAATTTGATATGGGTGCCTGCGAATCTATCGGTCTACTCAAGATGGACTTCTTAGGTCTTCGCAATCTCTCAGTTCTCGATGACGCGCTCCTCAACATCAAAGCAAACAAAGGCGTAGATGTAGATCTGGCAGCGCTGACTCTCGATGATCCCAAGACGTATCAATTACTAGGTAGTGGTGAAACTCTGGGAGTGTTCCAACTCGATGGTGGCCCAATGCGTGGACTCTTGCGGCAGATGATTCCGGATTCATTTGAAGATATCTCGGCTGTTATCGCACTCTACCGACCAGGACCGATGGGCGTTAATGCTCATACCGACTACGCCGATCGTAAGAATAAGCGCAAGCCAGTGGAATCAATCCACCCAGAACTCACCGAAGCGCTCTCTGAAATTTTGGGCGATACCTATGGCCTTATTGTTTATCAAGAGCAAGTTATGGCCATTGCCCAAAAACTTGCTGGCTTTAGTCTGGGTCGTGCGGATTTATTGCGTAAAGCAATGGGCAAGAAGAATAAAGATATCCTCGATAAAGAGTATGTGAACTTTGAAAAAGGAATGCAAGATAATGGATTTTCCACTGGTGCAATTGCAAAATTGTGGGAGACGCTAATTCCGTTCTCGGATTATGCATTTAACCGCGCGCACAGTGCGGGGTACGGCCTAGTCAGTTATTGGACCGCCTATCTCAAAGCTAACTTTCCAACCGAATATATGGCTGCTCTACTTACCAGCGTTCGAGATGACAAAGATAAGAGCGCGCTCTATCTCAATGAGTGCCGTCGCATGGGCATCAAAGTCCTATCACCTGATGTCAATGAATCTGGTTCCGATTACACCCCGCTTGGCGGGGACATTCGCTTCGGTCTTACTGCAATTCGAAATGTTGGCGAGAATGTGGTCGCCTCGATTGTTGCTCGTCGCGCCGAAAAGGGGCGTTACGAATCCTTCGGAGATTTTCTAGCCAAGGTGGATTCAATAGTCTGCAATAAGAAGACGATTGAATCGCTGATAAAGGGCGGAGCTTTCGACTCATTAGGCCATCCGCGAAAAGGTTTAACACTCGTTTATCTCGAAGCTATCGATGCGGTTGCTGAAAGCAAGCGAGCCGAAGCGATAGGTCAATTTGATCTCTTTGGGTCTGCCACGGGTGAAGCAACAAGTTCGATTGGCGGAGTGGAACTCAATATTCCCTCTCAAGAGTGGGAGAAGGCGCTGCTGCTTAGCTATGAACGTGAGATGTTAGGTCTCTACGTTTCAGATCACCCACTCCTAGGGGTAGAACATGTACTTCGCGCTGCGGTAGATATGCCCATCAGTCAAATCTCGGAAGATTCAGTGGGGCATGACCAAATTATTTCCATTGGTGGATTAATAACTCAGATTCAGCGCAAAGTCTCGAAAACGGGAACATCCTGGGCAATTGTCACCGTCGAAGATCTTGAAGGCGCAGTGGATGTCATGTTCTATTCCAACTCTTATACCAAGCACGCAATGAACTTGGTCGATGATCGAGTTATTGTGGTTCGTGGCCGCGTAGATAAACGAGAAGAGCAAGTAAAGATTTCAGCACTCGATTTATCTCTCCCTGATATCAGCGCAGGACCAGTAGGCCCATTAACGATTCATCTCGATCAGGCACGTTGTACACCTCCAGTTGTGGAACGGATCAAGGAGATACTTCGCTCACATCCCGGTAAGCGTGAGGTAAATCTCCGTATCGCCGACGGCGAGAAAGTACTCGTCCTAAAGATTGATGAGGCTCTTAAAGTGACCTCCTCGCCGAGTTTGAGCGCTGATTTAAAATCTATTCTCGGACCAGATTGCTTGGTCTGAGACCAAAATACGACGCAGCTCACGAGGCAGTGGCTCTAGAATTGGCGAGTGAAACCAATAGCGCTCCGTCTGGTTGACTTGCGCGGACGTGCACTCTCTAAATCTGAATATCTTCGAGAGCTTCCTCGCGCTGCGCTAGATATTGAAACCGCGATGAAGGCGATTGAACCAATATTGCAAACGGTCGCTAGTGCAACTGAGAAAGATCTGATTGATCTAGGTGAGAAATTTGATGGAGTTCGCCCAGCATCAATTCGCGTGAGTTCGGAAGAAATTTCCCATGCACTTTCTACGCTCGATTCCGATGTCCGAAGCGCTCTAGAAGAGGCAATTCTGCGCATCAAGAAAGTTCATGCAGATCAAATACGCACTGAGAAGAAGACGATAGTGGTCGACGGGGGAGAAGTAACCCAACGCTGGATTCCTGTTGATCGAGTAGGCCTCTATGTTCCGGGTGGTCGCGCGGTCTATCCAAGCTCGGTAATTATGAATGTGGTTCCAGCGCAAATAGCGGGCGTTCCTAGTATCGCAGTCGCCTCACCACCGCAAGCTGATAACAATGGCCTTCCCAACCAAACAATATTGGCAACATGTGCACTTCTCGGGATCACCGAGGTTTATGCAATTGGCGGTGCTCAGGCAATTGCGATGTTTGCATACGGAGTACCGGGCGTGTGTGAACGAGCCGACATGGTCACTGGCCCTGGCAATATTTATGTTGCGGCGGCAAAGCGTGCGCTGCGCGGATTAATCGGTATTGATTCCGAGGCTGGCCCCACTGAAATTGCAATTCTCGCTGATGACTCCGCGATAGCTAGAGAAGTGGCTGCAGATTTAATTAGCCAGGCAGAACACGATGTTATCGCCGCCGCCGTTCTTGTAACTCCATCACTTGAACTAGCCGAGGAAGTTCAAGTTGAATTAGAGAAGCGCGTGCGCGCTACTAAACACCAAGAGAGAATTCGTGAAGCGCTCTCTGGCATTCAATCTGCCATTGTTTTAGTTGATAATGAGGCACAAGGAATCGATGTTGTTAATGCCTATGCCGCCGAGCACCTCGAACTCGTAACTAAGAATCCGGAACTGACCGCTCAATCTATTCGCAACGCGGGAGCGGTATTCCTTGGACGTTTCTCACCAGTATCACTTGGCGATTATTCAGCTGGGTCTAATCACGTTTTGCCTACTGGCGGATGCGCCTGTCACTCCAGCGGCCTTTCTGTACAGAGTTTTCTCAAAGGCGTCTCGTTTATTCAATATAGCGAGAGCGCATTTAGAGATATTGCCAATAATGTTATTACGCTCGCCAACTCAGAAGACTTGCCTGCACACGGCGAGGCTATGAGTGCCCGGCTTGAAGGAGAGAAGTAATGGCTACCAATTGGCCATCATGGCTGCCATTGCGCGCATCACTTCGCACTCTCTCTCCATACGGTGCGCCACAAATTCCTAATGTATTGAGTTTGAATACAAACGAGAATCCATTCGAACTGCCCGGTGAAGTAGTGGATGCAATAATGGAAAAACTCCCACAAGTTCTAACCAGACTCAACCGCTATCCAGATCGCGATGCGACGAAATTGCGTACTCTCTTAGCAAATTACATTAATACCGCGTCTGGCACTAATTTCTCGCAAGTAAATATCTGGGCAGCAAATGGCAGTAATGAGATTTTACAAACGCTGATGTTAGCTTTGGGGGAGCGACCTGCGCTTGGGTTCGTGCCCTCATATTCGGTACATCCGCTCATCGCACAGACGACCGGCGTTGAATGGCGGGCAGGAAATCGTCGAGAAAATTTCACACTCGACATCTCATATGCAATCCAAGAGATTCAACGGATCAAACCAGGACTTACCTTTATAACCACGCCAAATAATCCCACGGGAACTAATCTCCCGATTACAGACATTATTGATCTTGCTAAAGCCACAGCGGAAATTAATGGAGTGCTAGTAGTAGATGAGGCGTACGCCGAATTTTCCGATGAACTTTCAGCGGTGACTCTTCTCGGTACTCACCACAACATCGTGGTTGTCCGCACGATGAGTAAGGCCTTTGCATTCGCTGGCGCACGTGTTGGATATCTAGTAGCCCAACCAGAAGTTATCGATGCTTGCTTAATTACGCGATTGCCTTATCACTTAAGTTCTGTTACCCAAGCGATCGCTGAAGTTGCCCTCACTCATAGCACCGCTCTTATGGCTGAGGTGGCACAACTCAAGGTGGAACGTGAAAGAGTTTGCGCAGCCTTAATCGCTCTGGGATATGCCGTTGCTCCGAGTGCCGCAAATTTTCTACTTTTCAGTGGATTCAAGCGAACTTCGCCTGAGATCTGGAAAGAGTTAGTGGATGCAGGAATTTTGATTAGAGATGTAGGAATCACTGGATACCTGCGCGTAACCATCGGTACCCCAGCCGAAAATGAGCGGTTCTTAGCCGCACTCAAAGCGTTAAAATAATCCGAGGCAAGTCCCAAGCCAGTCCCAAGCTAGTCGAAGCAATCCGAAGGAGAGATATGAGAACCGCACGCATTGATCGAAAGACCAAAGAGTCTCATGTCCAAATTGAACTTAATCTTGACGGTACTGGGGAGATCTCAGTCGATACCGGAGTTCCCTTCTTCGACCATATGCTCTCGCAACTCGGTAAGCACTCTGGTTTTGATTTATCTGTAAAAACCGTAGGCGATGTAGATGTTGACTCTCACCACACCGTCGAAGATACATCGCTTGCTTTTGGTGAGGCGCTGCGTACTGCTTTAGGCGATAAATCTGGGATACGCCGATTCGGAGATGCAATGGTGCCATTGGATGAAGTTCTCGTTCAAGCAGCAGTAGATCTATCCGGTCGACCATATCTAGTACATCGCCAACCTGAAATCGTGGAACTCATCGGCACATTCGACACCACACTCGGTCGCCACATCTGGGAATCGATTGTTGCGGAAGCGCACATCGCTCTGCATATTCGCGTACTCGAAGGTCGCAACGCGCACCACGTCTTTGAGGCGCAATTCAAAGCTGTTGCTCGCGCACTCCGCGATGCAGTTGCTATTGATGGCCGCGTTACTGGAATTCCATCCACCAAGGGCGTTCTTTGATCGCAATTCTGGATTACGGTTCCGGAAATCTTCGTTCAGCGCAGCGCGCATTTGAAAGTGCTCATTCCGAAGTAATTGTTACCTCTGATCCAGATATTTGCATCAACGCCGACGGCCTTGTTGTGCCTGGCGTTGGCGCATTCGGTGCATGCATGGAGCAGTTTGTAGCTGCGGGTGCGGTCGAGATTCTCGATCAGCGCGCAGCGACAGAACTTCCCACTCTAGGTATTTGTGTAGGTATGCAGATTTTCTTTGCTCAAGGAGTAGAGAAGAATGCACACAAAGGTTTAGGAATTTGGCCTGGTGAAGTTACTCAAATTGAAGCGCCCATTTTGCCGCATATTGGTTGGAACACAGTTACCCCGGGAGCGGGCAGTCAACTCTTCACCGGAATAGAGAATGAACGCTTCTATTTTGTACATAGCTTTGCTGCAACCCAAAAAATTGAAGGAGCAGTGAATTCCATTACTCAATACGGAGTTGAATTTCTTGCTGCAGTTGAAACTCCCTATTTTGTTGCCACTCAGTTCCATCCAGAGAAGAGTGGCGATGCTGGGCTCAAACTCATCTCAAACTGGATTAATGGTTGGGTGACCCTATGAGCAAGTTACAACTCTTACCTGCGATTGATGTCATTGAAGGCCGTGCGGTTCGATTAGTGCAAGGCGAACTCAGCCAAGAAACTTCTTACGGAACGCCGTTACAAGTTGCGCAGGAATTCGCGCGCGCCGGCGCCAAATGGATTCACTTAGTGGATTTAGATGCAGCCTTTGGTAAAGGAAGTAATGCGCAGCTCCTGGCTGAAGTGATCGCTTCGGTGGATATCGCAGTAGAACTCTCTGGTGGTATTCGAGATGATGATTCGCTCCGCCGAGCTCTGGCAAGTGGTTGTGCTCGTGTGAATTTAGGTACGGCTGCTCTAGAGAATCCGGAATGGACCGCAAAAGTAATTTCCGAATTCGGTGATCGAATCGCCGTTGGTCTAGATGTTCGCGGGCATACATTGGCGGGTCGTGGCTGGACAAGTGAAGGTGGCAATCTCTTCGAAACACTTGAGCGGTTAGATCGCGATGGATGTGCTCGTTACATAGTTACTGATGTTGCTAAAGATGGAACGCTTCAGGGACCAAATATCCAACTGCTTAAGGATGTGTGCGCTGCAACTTCGCGGCCGGTAATTGCAAGCGGAGGAATTTCTACCCTTGCCGATCTCCGCGAATTACGGATGCTGACTGAAATTGGAATCGAAGGTGCGATTACCGGCAAAGCGCTCTATGCCGGTGCATTCACCCTTGAGCAAGCGCTAGCGGTTTGTAACTCATGACTCTGGCAAGGCGCATTATTCCGTGCCTTGATGTTGCTGGAGGCCGGGTAGTTAAAGGCGTAAATTTCCTTGACCTTAAAGATGCGGGAGATCCAGTTGAACTTGCGGCGAAATACGGTCGCGAAGGGGCAGATGAACTCACATTCTTAGATATTTCTGCAAGCGTGGAAGAGCGAAATACCACTCTTGATATTGTCCGTAGAACTGCTGAGCAAGTTTTTATTCCGCTAACTGTTGGAGGCGGCATACGTACAACTGACGATGTGAACACTCTTCTTCGAGCGGGCGCAGATAAGGTCTCTATTAACACTGCAGCTATTGCTCGTCCACAACTTATTAATGAGATCGCCGATCGTTTTGGCAACCAAGTTTTAGTTCTCTCGGTTGATGCTCGCCGAGCAGGAACGACTTCAGGATACGAAGTCACCACTCATGGAGGTCGAACAGGTACTGATCTCGATGCCTTGCGCTGGATCGAAGAGGCAATTTCTAGGGGAGTTGGGGAGATTCTTCTTAACTCAATGGATGCCGACGGGACTAAAGAGGGGTATGACCTGCCTATGCTCGAGGATGTTCGTGCAATGTGTTCGGTACCCATAATTGCCAGTGGTGGTGCTGGAAAGTTTCAAGACTTCTCTGATGCATTGAACTCCGGGGCGGATGCACTACTCGCTGCAAGCGTCTTCCACTTTGGCGAAATGAGCATTCCCGATGTGAAGCAGTATCTCGATTCTCAGGGTTTTCCCATGCGAATTCAGCGGAAGTAAGAGAGAATTCTCTAATGGATATTGCCATCCCCGCGCTTATCGAAGAGCAATTCGCCGCGGGCTCACTCGTTGCAGCTATCGCACAAGATGCAGAGAACCACGAAGTCTTAATGCTCGCTTGGATGAACCGAGAGGCGCTCTCATTAACGCTTGCAACTGGCAAGGCTACTTATTGGAGCCGCAGTCGTTCGAGTTTATGGATTAAGGGCGAAACTTCCGGGAGCTCTCAAGAAGTTGTCTCGATCGATTATGACTGCGATGGCGATGCAATCTTGCTAAAAGTTCATCAAACTGCGGGCGCTTGCCATACTGGCGAACGCTCCTGTTTCCACAACTCTCTCGCCAAAGAAGTTCGAGCAAACTAGATGTCGAGCTCTCAAATAACTCTTGATTTCTCACTCGTAATTCTCGCCTTCTTGGTGATTGGCTTCTTTATCTATCGCCTCGCACGTAAAGGTATCTCTAAGAAATATGAACGTAGTTCAACCGGCAAAGCTCACACCAACCCATGGAGCGCGCTCTCCGCGGGCGTAGATCCCACCGAGAAGATTAATTAAGTAGAGAAGAGGCTGAAATGAAAAAATTTATGGAACTCCACGGCAAGGCCCAACCGTGGCTTAACTTACTCGGCAGGTTAGTTCTAGGAATTGTGCTCTTTCTTGCTGGTTATCTCAAAGCTAAGGCTCCGGCTGAAGCGGCAATGTCGGTGCGCGCCTATGAAGTTCTACCGATTCCAGTCGCAAACATTTTGGGATACTCCCTGCCGTGGCTTGAAATCGGAGTGGGCCTTCTCCTCATTATTGGTCTGGCGGTAAAGAAATCATCGATCCTAGGTGGCGGCTTAATGTTCCTCTTTATTGTGGCAATTGCTCAAGCGTGGGCAAGAGGTCTCTCAATCGACTGTGGTTGTTTTGGCAGTGGGGGACAAGTCGAGCCTGGCCAGACGAAGTATCTCCAAGAAATTCTGCGCGATGCTGGATTAACAGCGATCGCCATTTATCTATTTCGATATCCGCACGGTAAATTGGCCCTCGACAAGCGCCCCGAAATACGGGCTTAAGGAGAATCTCTGTGGCACAACAAAATAGTAAAGATGGTGGCGGCCTTCGCGGTCTGGTGATCGGCATGGTTGTTTTTGTAGTCGCCGTGGGCGCTGCATTCACTGTTATCTCTAACAAGAGCAATTCACAAGCAAAGACGCCGAGTGTGGTTTCCAAGGCTGATGGTTATGGAATTGTCTTCAATCCAACTGGTTCTCCAACAATTGAGATCTGGGAAGATTTCCAGTGCCCGGTATGTGCGCAGTTTGAATCTATCAATCACTCCTACATCGAGTCTTTAGCTCGCGGTAAAGATGTGAAGGTTGTTTACTATCCACTTTCATTCCTAGGGCCTGAATCCGTACTTGCCGCAAATGCTGCCGGATGCGCAGCTGAAGAGGGTAAGTTCTTGGAATTCCACCGCAGCCTCTATATGAATCAGCCAGCTGAAAATAGCGGTGCTATCAATGCCACGTGGTTACAACTCCTTGGTGCTGGAGCAGGACTGACATCAAATAAATATATTAATTGTGTTACCAAGGGCAGTTATTACGGCTGGGTAAAGAACGTTGCAGCTAATGGTGCGAAAAATAACATTAACTCAACCCCAACAGTCAAAGTCAATGGCAAGGAACTCGATCGCGCTACCCAGTACATGGATTCGGCCGCGTTCAAGAAGGCAATTACTGACGCTGGCGCTTAATCCCAAAATGTCTATACCTACGCCCACCTCTTCATATCTAGAGGTGGGCGCTTTAACTATTCACTACTACGCCATCTGCATACTTCTGGGAATAGCGGCCGCAATACTAATCTCCCGCACTAGATATCAACGCGCGGGTGGAAATCCAGATGAGATTAATGAACTTGCCGCATATGCAATTCCAGCGGGAATTATTGGTGGCCGTGCGTATCACGTACTAACTTCGCCGGACGCCTACTTCGGGGCGAATGGCAATCCAATTGCTGCCTTTAAAATTTGGGAGGGCGGAATGGGAATCTGGGGCGCAATTGCGCTCGGTTCATTAGTGGTGTGGGTTCTTATTCGTTATGGAAATTACTCACTCTCTTTTGCTCGCGTCGCAGATATTCTCGCTCCTGGCCTTCTTGTTGCACAAGCTATTGGTCGCTGGGGAAATTGGTTTAATGCAGAACTCTTCGGCTCTCCAACCAACCTGCCATGGGGAGTATCAATTGCGCCGGCAGATCGACCAGCGGTTTTCCAAAATTTCACCACTTTTCACCCTACCTTCCTCTACGAATCGCTTTGGTGTTTAGCGATTGCATTTTTACTGTTGCGCTCCAAAAAAATTCAGAGTTGGCTGACACCTGCTCCGGGTCAGATCTTTCTGGCTTACATTTCTCTCTATACCGTTGGCCGTCTCTGGATTGAGGCGTTGCGTATCGATCCAGCCCACCTACTGTGGGGAGTGCGTATCAATATCTGGGTTGCCATCGTTATCTGTGCCACATCGACCTTGATTCTTTTCCGTCGCCGGAGTGGAGGCGCTGCCTTAAATCCTGACTCAGCGTCCATTGACTAGGTAAGGTTCACTCATGGGTTTAGAAGAGGTCTACCAACGCAATTTGCACCACAAGGTGCACAAGTCTGGCTGGCTGCGCGCAGCTGTATTAGGCGCAAACGACGGTTTAGTTTCGACTTCTTCGCTAATGGTTGGTGTTGCAGCAGCAAATGTAGGTAGTTCTCTTGTCACAGTTGGGCTTGCCGGAATTGCAGCAGGAGCGATGTCGATGGCGGTCGGTGAATATATTTCTGTTCGTTCGCAGACTGATATTGAAGAAGTTGATCGTCGGATGGAAATCGAACATTTAAAGAGTGATCCCGAAGGTGAGCTGGCCGAACTTACACAGATCTATATCGAGCGCGGTCTAGATAAGAAATTGGCAGAAGAAGTTGCAATCAAAATGACAGAGTTCGATGCACTTGGAACTCATCTGCGCGATGAGCTGGGACAGTTTGAACACACAAGAGCTCGTCCACTTCAGGCTTCAGCCGCTTCAGCGATTGCATTCACCCTTGGTGGAATCATTCCGTTGATTGGAGCTTTGCTTCCAGTTGACGGCGCAAAGAGCCCTGCGATTATTGTGATTACTCTCTTTGGCTTAATTGGTGCCGGACTCATCAGTGCCCGTTCTGCCGGTTCTCCATATGTGAAGACCACCCTTCGAGTGCTCCTCGGAGGCTCGCTAGGCATGGCGATAACTGCGGGAATTGGTTCACTGGTTCATCTCACGGGAATCTAACCCGACCTATCTCACACACTTTCCTCCAATAAATCTATTCGCAGAACTGCCTCTGCCTTGCTACCCTTTAACCTGCCTCGCTAGCGGGGAGTTAGAAATTCGCCAGTTGGGCCATTGACGTCCCGACCGTTCTCAACTTGGAGCGCTCGTGACACTGTTCTCTTCTTTGCCGTCCGCGCAGGGTCTTTATGATCCGCTGCGCGAGCATGATGCATGCGGTGTTGCAATGGTTGCGACTCTTAACAAAGTCCCAACTCACGAAATCGTTTCACAAGCTCTTCTTGCTCTGCGCAATATGGAGCACCGCGGTGCAACTGGAGCAGAACCAGATAGTGGTGATGGGGCAGGAATTCTTATCCGTGTTCCTGATCAGTTTTATCGTGAAGTTGTAGATTTCACTCTTCCTGCGCCATCTACATACGCAACCGGAATCGCATTCGTTGATCCATCATTTGCGCATCGGGAAGAACTCGCAAAGCTTGCCCAAGAAGAAGGTCTGACCATTCTTGGTTGGCGCGAACTTCCAACCAACTCTTCAGCTTTAGGAAAGACAGCGCTATCTGTTATGCCCAAGTTTGAGCAGATCTTTTTATCCAGCAATGGTGGAGAGAAAGATTTAGATCTTGATCGTAAAGTCTTCGCTCTTCGCAAGCGGGCAGAACATAATTTCCCTATCTACTTCCCATCTCTTTCCGCTCGTACAATTGTGTACAAGGGAATGCTTACAACTGGCCAGCTAGAAGAATTTTTCCCAGATTTGAGTGATCCACGAGTTGTTTCACCACTTGCTCTCGTCCACTCTCGATTCTCAACAAATACTTTTCCATCTTGGCCGTTAGCCCATCCATATCGATTTATTGCCCACAATGGTGAGATCAATACCGTTCGTGGAAATCGCAACTGGATGCGTGCGCGAGAAAGTTTGTTGCAGAGCGATCTCATTCCTGGTGATTTAGCCAGACTCTTTCCTATTGTCGAAAATTCTGGTTCAGATTCAGCATCCTTTGATGAAGTTTTAGAGCTGCTCTATCTCGGTGGTCGTTCACTTCCTCATTCGGTACTGATGATGATTCCGGAAGCGTGGGAGAACCACGCAACAATGAGTCAGAAGCGTCGCGACTTCTACGCATTCCACTCCACGATGATGGAGCCATGGGATGGACCTGCCTGCGTTACTTTCACAGATGGAAATCAAGTAGGTGCGGTACTCGATCGCAATGGACTTCGCCCATCACGTTTCTGGGTAACCAAAAGTGGAACGGTTGTGCTTGCTTCGGAAGCTGGCGTTCTGCAATTCGCGCCTGAAGACATTGCTCGCAAGGGTCGCTTACAACCTGGCCGCATGTTCTTAGTTGACATTGAACAAGGCCGCATCATTGAAGATGATGAAATTAAGGATTCACTCGCGGATGCTGCTCCATACGGAGAATGGCTTCACGCTGGATTAGTAAAACTCTCCGATCTACCCTCACGTGAACATATTGTTTATCCCCACTCATCTGTCGTTCGTCGCCAGCGCGCATTTGGATATACCGAAGAAGAGTTACGCATCATTGTTACACCGATGGCAAAAAATGGAATGGAACCGCTGGGATCCATGGGAACCGATACCCCGATCGCCGCTCTGTCGGATAAGCCACGCATCCTCTTTGATTACTTCGCTCAATTATTTGCTCAAGTTACGAATCCACCACTCGATGCAATCCGCGAAGAACTTGTAACAAGTCTTGCCGGCTCTATCGGTCCGGAACACAATCTGCTTGATCCAAGCCCAGCTTCATGTCGTCAAATAGCACTTGATTTTCCAGTTATTGATAATGATGAACTCGCAAAATTAATTCACGTTAACGCAGATGGAAATCATCCTGGTTTCAGCGCGCATGTTGTGCGCGGACTATTTCCGGTCATCGGCGGGGGAGAAGCTCTTGCTCAACGGATAGCTGAAATTCGCCACGAAGTTTCGCAAGCTATTGAAGATGGCGCACACATTATTGTTCTCTCAGATCGAGATGGAGATGCAGAGCATGCACCTATCCCATCCTTACTTCTGACTGCTGCCGTTCACCATCACCTTATCCGCCAAAAGACTCGTACTAAAGTTGGCCTGGTTGTCGAAACCGGCGAAGTCCGCGAAGTTCATCATGTTGCACTACTCATTGGATTCGGCGCTGCTGCCATTAACCCATATCTTGCTATGGAGTCCGCAGAAGATTTAGTCCGCCAAGGAGTAATTACTGGAATCACACCCGAAAAGGCAGTAGCCAATCTGATCAAGTCTCTCGGTAAAGGCGTTCTTAAAGTTATGTCCAAGATGGGTATTTCAACCATCGCTTCATACACGGGCGCACAAGTCTTTGAGGCAATCGGTCTTTCCCGAGAAGTTGTCGACGAGTATTTCACTGGCGTCACCTCTCGCTTGGGCGGTGTCTCGCTCGAAACCCTCGCAGATGAAACTATCAAGCGTCATCACATTGCCTATCCACCTGGCGGAGAAATACCTGGCACTAAGCGCCTACCTATTGGCGGGGAGTATCAGTGGCGTCGCGAGGGCGAACCGCACCTCTTTGATCCAGAGACGGTATTTACTTTGCAGCATTCCACTCGCTCTAAGCGTTATGACATCTTTAAGCGTTATACCCAGAAAGTTGATGACCAATCAAAGTCACTAATGACATTACGCGGTCTCTTCACTTTTAAAGATGGGCTTCGCCCTGCAGTTCCGATTGATGAAGTTGAGCCCGCATCGGCAATCATTAAGCGCTTTGCGACTGGCGCTATGTCATATGGCTCAATCTCGGCTGAGGCACACGAAACTTTGGCTATTGCCATGAACCGCATTGGCGGAAAATCAAATACTGGCGAAGGTGGAGAAGATCCCGCCCGTTACACATTAGAAAGTAATGGCGATTCCAAACGCTCCTCTATCAAGCAAGTGGCGAGTGGACGTTTCGGTGTGACTAGCGAGTACCTAGTTAATGCCGATGATATTCAAATTAAAATGGCGCAAGGAGCAAAACCTGGTGAAGGCGGGCAGCTGCCTGGCGGCAAGGTCTATCCATGGATTGCCAAGGTTCGCTATTCAACTCCTGGTGTTGGATTGATTTCACCTCCTCCTCATCACGATATTTACTCGATTGAAGATTTAGCGCAACTTATTCACGATCTTAAGAATGCCAACAAGTTGGCGCGCATCCACGTAAAACTTGTTGCCGAGGTTGGCGTCGGAACAGTTGCTGCAGGAGTGTCCAAAGCACATGCTGACGTTGTCCTTATCTCGGGGCATGATGGCGGAACGGGAGCGTCACCGCTCACTTCGCTCAAGCATGCTGGTGCTCCTTGGGAGCTTGGGTTAGCCGAAACGCAGCAGACTCTTATGCTCAACGGTCTTCGTGATCGCATTGTCGTTCAAGTCGATGGTCAGATGAAGACTGGTAGAGACGTGCTGATTGCGGCTTTATTAGGCGGCGAAGAATTTGGATTCGCTACTGCGCCACTCGTTGTTTCTGGTTGCGTCATGATGCGCGTCTGCCATCTCGATACCTGTCCCGTGGGAGTAGCTACTCAGAATCCCGAGCTCCGTGCTCGGTTCTCTGGCAAGCCTGAATTTGTTGAAACCTTCTTTGAGTATGTTGCCGAAGAAGTGCGCGAACACTTAGCGGCACTTGGTTTCCGCACTCTCGACGAGGCTATCGGCCAAGTTGAAGTTTTGGACACACGGGTTGCAGTTGACCACTGGAAGGCGAGCGGACTCGACCTAACTCCACTTCTTCAAGCACCAGCGAAATCAACTCCACCCGCACGTCGCAATCTAACTATGCAAGATCATGGACTAGCGGCAGCACTGGATAAAAAGTTGATTACCCTCTCTAAAGATGCGCTAGAGAAGAAAGAACCAGTTCGAATTCAGGAGAACGTTCGCAATATCAATCGCACTGTGGGAACGATGCTTGGATCAGAGATTACTCGTCGATACGGTAGCGCAGGACTTCCTGATGGAACGATAGATATCACTTTGCACGGTTCATCCGGTCAGTCCTTGGGCGCATTTATTCCGAAGGGTCTCACTATTCGCCTTTACGGAGACGCGAATGATTATGTTGGCAAAGGCTTATCGGGCGGAACAATTATTGTTCGTCCCGATGAGAAAGCGACTTTAACCTCACATGAGAACGTAATCGCAGGAAACGTCATTGGATATGGCGCTACCTCTGGCGTGATTATGGCCCGCGGAACCGTAGGAGAGCGATTCTGTGTGCGCAACTCGGGTGCGACTGCAATTGTAGAAGGCATCGGAGATCACGGTTGCGAATACATGACTGGCGGAACCGTTCTTATTCTAGGAAAGACTGGTCGCAACTTTGCAGCGGGTATGTCTGGTGGGCGCGCATTTGTACTGGATCTTGACCCTCGTCTGGTCAATCCAGAAATGGTCGATATTCTCGTTCTTCCAGCAGACCAGGAATCACTCGTACAACAGTTGCTCTCTTCTTTCTTTACAGAAACCGGATCAGAAGTTGCAAAGAAGGTTATGGATAACTGGAGCACTGAGAAATCTAGAATTTCATTGGTGATGCCGCGTGATTATGCACGCGTTCTCTCGATAATTACGGCGGCAGAGCGAGATGGTCGTTCTGCGGATGAGGCAATCATGGAGGCAATCAATGGCTGATCCAAAAGGATTTCTCACTACCGCGCGCCAGACGCCTACTCGTCGCCCAGTTGATGTTCGCATCTTGGACTGGAAAGAAGTCTATGTTGAGCAAGATATTGCACAATTACAGAAGCAGGCTGGGCGCTGCATGGACTGCGGCATTCCGTTCTGCCACTCCGGATGTCCGTTAGGTAACTTGATTCCGGAATGGAACGATTTGATGTGGCGCGGCGAGATGCGCGAAGCGATGGATCGACTTCATGCGACAAATAATTTTCCAGAATTTACTGGTCGGCTCTGTCCAGCACCGTGCGAAACCGCATGCGTTGTTGGAATTAATCAAGATGCAGTAACCATTAAGCAAGTTGAACTTCGCACCATTGAAGAGGCTTTTGCTAATGGTTCGGTAGTTCCTCTGCCACCAGATCGCCTTACCGGCAAAACTGTCGCAGTTATCGGTTCAGGCCCCGCGGGATTAGCAGTTGCACAACAACTCACTCGTGCTGGGCATACTGTTGCTGTCTATGAGCGCGCACCATTGGCTGGCGGTCTATTGCGTTATGGAATTCCCGAATTCAAAATGGAGAAAGCAATCTTGGATCGTCGCCTTCATCAGATGGAACAAGAAGGCACCCGATTCCGCAATGGCGTAGATGTTGGGCTAGAAGTAACTGGTGCACAACTACGCGCGAAGTACGATGCAATTGTTCTTTCTGTTGGCTCAACTAATTGGCGCGATATCGATGTCCCTGGCCGCAGCCTCAAAGGAATTCATCAAGCGATGGAGTACTTGCCTTGGGGAAACAAGCAAGGCTTGGGAGAACTTCCTGGCGAAGCTCCAATTAATGCACGCGGAAAGCACGTTGTTATTTTGGGCGGCGGTGATACTGGAGCAGATTGCTTAGGTACTGCTATTCGTCAAGGCGCAGCAAGCATCACTCAGCTTGAAATCATGCCACGTCCAACTGAAGAGCGCCCCGGATCACAACCATGGCCAACATATCCAATGATTTATCGAACCAGCAGCGCACATGAAGAAGGCGGAGAGCGCCTCTTTGCAGTTTCGACCGAAGAGTTTGTTGGCGATGCTGATGGGAATCTCACGGCAATCAAACTTGTAGAGACAAAGTTTGTTAATGGAAAGTTTGAAAAGGTAGAGAATTCTCATAAGGAGATTCCGGCCGACCTAGTATTTCTTGCCATGGGCTTTATTGGTCCCGAGAAGTCTGACCTGCTCAAGCAACTTGAAGTTGAATTCGATGAGCGCGGCAATATCAAACGAGATGATGAATATTCAACAAACATTGAAGGAGTCTTCGTGGCGGGAGATGCCGGACGTGGTCAATCGCTTATTGTTTGGGCTATAGCAGAAGGTCGCAGCGCTGCGGCAGCCGTCGATAAATACCTAGTTGGTCAGACTCAATTGCCTGCTCCAATTGCCCCTACTGCCAGACCATTAATGGTTTAAGGGCTCGTCAACGATTCCGGATTACCTAAAGCAGTGTTATTCAGTGAAGAGGTTAAGTAATGCGTAGAGCCAAGATCGTCTGCACGATGGGTCCAGCTGTAGATGCGCCCGAAAAGGTGGCAGAACTCATTGCCGCAGGAATGAATATGGCGCGTCTGAATCTTTCACATGGTGGTTATGCCGAACATCAAAATCGTCTTGACCTTGTTCGCGCCGCAGCGCTTAAAGTCGGAAAACCGATAGCGGTACTTATTGATCTACAAGGTCCCAAAATCCGTCTAGCTAGATTTGCAGATGGACCACACGAACTCAAGCGTGGAGATATATTCACCATCACTACTGAGGATGTTGAGGGCACAAAGGAGCGCGTCGGCACTACATATAAAGGTCTTCCTGGAGATTGCAAAGCAGGAGATCGCATACTCATTGATGATGGCAAGGTCGCGGTCGAAGTAGTTGAAGTTAAAGGAAATGATGTAATTACTAAATGCGTTGAACCAGGAATGGTGAGCAACAACAAGGGAATCAATCTTCCAGGAGTTGCAGTGTCAGTTCCTGCTCTCTCTGAGAAAGATATTGAAGATCTTCGTTGGGGGCTTCGTGCCGGCGCTGACTTTATTGCTCTCTCCTTCGTTCGGAGCGCCTCTGATATCCAAGATGTTCATCGCATTATGGATGAGGTTGGAATTCGACGCCCCGTTATCGCCAAGATTGAGAAGCCTCAAGCAGTCGATAATCTAGAAGAGATTGTTGCCGCCTTTGATGGAATTATGGTTGCGCGTGGAGATTTAGGCGTGGAGATGCCGATTGAAGAAGTGCCCTTGGTGCAGAAGCGATGTATTGAAATTGCACGCGCAATGGCCAAGCCAGTCATTGTTGCAACTCAAATGCTGGATTCCATGATTAACAATTCAACTCCAACTCGCGCGGAAGCAACAGATTGCGCCAATGCAGTACTCGATGGCGCAGATGCGCTGATGTTGTCGGGGGAGACGAGTGTTGGTGATTTCGCCATCGAAGCAGTGAAAACTATGGCACGTATTATTGAACGCACCGAAGAAGCAATGCTTAGTCGCATTCCACCACTGGGTCACGAACCACATACAAAGGGTGGCACTATCACTAAGGCCGCAACTGAAGTGGGTGCAATCTTGGATGCAAAAATTCTCGTTGCATTTACTCAGACGGGCGATTCTGCACGGCGCATGTCCCGACTTCGTTCACCAATTCCTATCTGGGCGCTAACCCCAGAAACATCGGTATATAACCAGCTCGCATTGTCGTGGGGTGTGGAATCAATGATCACGCCATCGGTAGAGCACACCGACGATATGGTTAAGCAAGTTGACTCAATTTTGATTGAATCTGGCCGGGTCCAAAAAGGTGATTCGGTTGTGATTGTCGCGGGAGCGCCACCAGGAATTCCTGGTTCAACCAACGCCCTTCGCGTTCACGTGGTTGGCAATGCCATCGATGGCCTCGCTCCTGCCTACCGTAAATAATCGCAAATAGTCAGCACCGTCTTATGCGCCTATAATTTGGTGCACGCCTCGGTACTCCAACGGTAGAGAGGGCGGACTCAAAATCCGCACAGTGTCGGTTCAAATCCGACTCGAGGCACATGAGCACCCCATCACCAATCTCTCCTAGTTCACCGCGCATTCTCGTTGCCGAAGATGAAGCAATTATTCGTTTGGACTTAGTAGAGATGTTGACTGAAGCTGGCTATAACGTCGTAGCTCAAGCGACTAATGGTGTTGAAGCGATTGCCCTCGCTAATGAACATAAACCAGATCTTGCAATACTTGATGTGAAAATGCCCGAGATGGATGGAATAACGGCAGCTGCTTCGATTATTGATATCGCACCAGTTCTCATGCTTACCGCCTTTAGCCAACGCGAACTCGTCGAACGTGCTCGTGATGCCGGCGCAATGGCATACGTCGTTAAGCCCTTTTCGATATCCGACCTAGTGCCTGCAATTGAAATTGCAATATCCCGACACACACAACTCAAAGCTCTCCAATCAGAAGTCACTGATCTTCACGAACGATTGGAGACACGCAAAGTTATCGACAGAGCTAAGGGCATCTTGATGCAAGCACTTGCCCTCTCCGAGCCCGAGGCATTTAGTTGGATTCAAAGGGCGGCGATGGACCGGCGAATCTCCATGAAAGAAGTGGCCCAAGCCGTCATCTCTCCTGATTCAGTACCTGAGCGGTAATTGCTCAAATTATCTGCAAAACACTCGCATTTCCCGTGTAACAATCGTGTAAAGAAGGTCGTTTTAGCCTGATTTAGATTGAGTTAACCTCCCGTTCACCTCTATTCTTAGCACCTCCCTGTCCCGGGACAAGTAACAGGTTATGGAAAGGTCTACATGAACAAGAACACAAAGCGCGTTCTTGGCGTTGTAGCTGCATCAGCCCTCGTATTGGGAACTGCACTTACAAATGCACAAGCCGCAAAAACCCTTACCTTGGTTTACCAAGGACCAATGACTGGCCCAGATGGTCAGACTGGTCAAGATGAGTACATGGGTGTACTTACTGCTATTCAGATCTACAACGACAGCAATCCAAAGGTTAAAGTTGTTGTCAAGTCTGCTGATGATCAAGGCGAGTCTGCAGTTGCAGGACAAATTGCACCAGGCGTTGCTGCAGATAAGTCAGTCGTAGGAATCATCGGACCTGCATTCTCAGGCCCATCAGTTGCTTCTTTCCCTTCATACAAGCCAGCTGGTATTCCAATGATCTCTCCATCAGCAACAAACCCATCTTTGACTGATCCAAAGTCGCCAAAGAACGGTTTCCCATTCTTCCACCGCGTACTCGCAACTGACGTTCTTCAGAGCGACAAGCTAGTTACATTGGCAACACGTGGCGTAGCGTCTCCAAAGATCTACGTTGTTGATGACATGTCAGGTTACGGCAACAAGACCGATGGTCTTGGTTCACTCGTAGATGCAGTTATCGCAAAGCGCAAGCTCACAGTAGTTGGTTCTTCATCAATCGCTAAGGGCACAATGGCTCAATCAACAGGTGCCGCTGGAACAATCATTGCTTCAAAGGCAAACATCGTTATCTACTCTGGTTACTACTCAGATGCAGGTGCACTTATTAAGGCACTTCGCGATGCTGGTTACACCGGTGTATTCGCATCAGGCGATGGAACTCTCTCCGGAGACTTCATTCCTGCCGCTGGTAAGGCTGCAGCAGAAGGTGCTCGCATCACTGCTCCATCACTTCCATTCGAGCTCGCTGCAACTCCTGCACAACTCGCTGCTTTCACAAAGGCAACAAAGTTGAAGAGCCCAGTTGGTCACACATACCTCACCGAGGCATTCAATGCGACCAATATCTTCCTTGATTGCATCAAGAAGGGTAAGACTTCTCGCCCAGGTATCCAAGCATGTATCTCAACAGGTACATTCGAAGGTGCTGCTGGCGTAAAGATCTCCTTCACTCGTTATGGCGAAATGCCAGGCGGAGCCCCAGTTGGTGACTTCGTCATCAAGGATGGCGCAATCGTCTACAACGGAGCTGTGAAGTAACCCTTCTCAGTTCTTGTGCGCGAGCACAATAAATAAGTAATCTGATACCCCGGTACGCGAGTGCCGGGGTATCTTCTAATTAACTAGCTGAAGTGAGTCTGATGAATTTCTCTGCCGTCACCAGCCAATTCTGGTCACTGCTCCTCGCGGGAGTAGCAATTGGTTTCATCTACGTATTGATCTCCTTGGGCTACACCATGGTGTACGGCGTTCTTCGTCTTATCAATTTTGCAAACTCTGAAATTTTCATGGTCGGAACTTTTGCGTCCATAATCGTTTCCCGTAATTTCTTTGGCTACAACGATAGCTCAGACACTATTCACGGTTTTAAGCTTTATTACACACTTGCTGCGTGCTTAATCGCCGCAATGTTGATGTCAGGTGTTACCGCGGTCATTGTCGAACTAGTTGCCTACCGCCGCCTACGCGCGAAGGGCACTAACCGGCTGGCATCCTTGATTTCTGCTATCGGAACCTCGATTGTCCTCTCTGAAGGTGCTCGAATTTTGACGCAATCTCGCCCATTAGCGAGCCCTCGACTGCTTGATAAATTCTTCGTATTTAATCTTGGCACTGTGGGATTTCGTATTGATATCATCATCGTAATTGTTTTTGCAGCGGGACTTTTCTTCGCTGTTGATCGTTTTGTTAACAAGACTCTGCTTGGTAAAGCCATCCGTGCGGTTTCCATGAGTGAGGACACTTCTCGCTTAATGGGTATCAATCTCAACCGAGTTATATCAGCAACATTCTTTATCGGCGGATTGATGACTGGAGCAGCGGCTTTTCTCTACGACTTGGTATTTGAAAACACCCGTTTCAATATTGGCTTTAACCTAGGCCTTGCAGCATTTACTGCTGCGGTGCTGGGTGGTATCGGCAATCTGCGTGGTGCCTTCTTTGGTGGTATTACGCTTGGCTTGATTGAAGTATTTGCTTCGGCGATCTTCGGAGCCCAGTGGCAAGCGGTCACCGTTTTTGTTGTACTTGTCCTAGTCCTATTGTTTAAGCCAAATGGTCTATTTGGCGAAGCTATTCAGCAATCGAGGGTCTAATCATGTCCAATTTAAGGAATTTCAACCTTCGCGATAAGGGTGCAGAGATTTGGGAGAACTGGGGCCGTCCAGCTCGAACAACTTTTGTTTTTGCAGTAGTTGGCTTAGTGATACTCCTGCCATATGCAGGTGATTTTTCTATCACCAGTATCTTGAATACCCCAACGGCTTCTTATCAAGCAGTGCTTGTTTATCCCGTAGGCATGTACATTCTCATGGCACTTGGTCTTAACATCGTGGTTGGTAAGAGTGGCCTTCTCGATCTTGGCTACGTTGCCTTCTTCGCTATCGGTGCATATTCGGCAGCAATTCTCGGCACTCGTACAAACCTAAACATTTGGGAGATTTTGCCGATTGGAATGGGTCTGGCGATGCTCTCTGGCGTTCTATTGGGTTTGCCTACCTTGCGCCTGCGCGGTGATTATTTGGCGATTGTGACTCTTGGTTTTGGTGAAATTGTTCGTATTACAGCGATCAATATTCAAAGCACAGGCGGCCCGAACGGTATTGGTGGAGTCCCCAACCCGCCTGCGGTCCTCGGAATGAAATTTGATATTGACAACCTCAAGGGATTTTTCTGGATTGTCTTGGTAATGATTCTTCTCGTTATCTGGATGATTCGCCGTTTTACTTCACGCCGTCCTGGACGAGCATGGGAGGCGATTCGCCAAGATGAAGATGTAGCAATGTTGATGGGTGTTCCTGTTCTTCGCTACAAGATTTGGTCATTCAGCATCGGAGCTGCCGTTGGTGGAGCCGCCGGAGTAATTTTTGCCTCCAAGGCCATGTTTGTTGCGCCAGATATGTTTACCTTCAATGTCTCCGTTCTAATTCTTTCGTGCGTGGTATTTGGTGGCATGGGCAATATTTGGGGAGTGATTGTTGGTGCAACAATCCTGGCCTACTTACCAGAGCGAATCCGCTTTATCTCCACAGCTCGCCAACTCGTCTTTGGTTTAGCTCTGGTCATCATTATGAATGTTCGTCCAGATGGTTTGTTGCCTCGCAAGAAGCGCGAAAAAATTAAAGCTAAAGGGGCAGGCAACTAATGTCAGAAAAGATTCTAGATCTCCAAGATGTCGTTATGGAATTCGGCGGCGTCACAGCGATAAATAAGCTCAATCTCCATGTCAACAAGGGTGAAATTCTTGCTCTTATTGGTCCTAATGGAGCGGGCAAGACCACCGTGTTTAATGTGGTCACGGGCGTTTACACACCAACAAGTGGTGAGATCCTATTCAATGGCGCAAGTGTTGTAGGTAAGAAGCGGAACAAGATCACCGAATCAGGAATTGCCCGTACCTTCCAGAATGTTCGCCTCTTTGGCGATATGACGGCGTTAGAAAATGTCATGACTGCGTCAGATGTGCACAAGAAGTCTGGCGTTGTTGGAGCACTCTTCGGTTCTCCTCGTGCTCGTCGTGAAGAGAGCGCGAGTAAAGCTCGTGCGCACGAGCTTCTTGCCTTCATGGGAATCGATCACCGCGCAGACCAGCTCGGCAAGAACTTGCCGTACGGAGATCAGCGTCGACTAGAAATCGCTCGCGCGATGGGAACAGAACCACAGTTGATTCTGCTCGATGAGCCAGCTGCTGGCTTTAACCCAGCTGAGAAGGTAGAGCTTGCTGGAATTATTAAGAAGATTCGTGATGCTGGATATACCGTTCTACTTATCGAACACGATATGTCTCTCATTATGGGAATCTCAGATCGCGTCGTGGTTCTAGATTTCGGTGTGAAAATTGCCGATGGTTCGACCACCGAAGTTCAGAATGACCCTAAAGTTATCGAGGCCTACCTAGGAGCTCCCGCTAATGAATCTTGAAATTAAAGATCTCCGAGTCTTCTACGGCAAAATTGAAGCGATCAAGGGAATCTCGGTCACAGTTAATCAAGGTGAGATTGTTACTCTCATTGGCGCTAATGGTGCCGGTAAGACAACGACGCTTAAGACCATTTCTGGTCTGCGCCCGGTCTCATCAGGTTCCATCATTTTTGATGGTCAAGATATTTCCAAAGTACCGGCCCACAAGCGAGTAGAACTCGGAATTTCGCAATCTCCTGAAGGACGCGGAATTTTTCCTGGAATGACCGTGCTTGAGAATCTTGAAATCGGAAAGTACTTCCGCAAAGAACGTACATCTGAGATGAGCGAGGATCTAGAGAAGGTTTATCACTTGTTCCCACGCTTGAAAGAGCGTATGAAGCAAGCTGGAGGAACTCTTTCAGGTGGCGAGCAGCAGATGCTTGCGATTGGTCGCGCTCTTATGGCTCGCCCAAAGCTTTTGTTACTGGACGAACCATCTATGGGTCTGGCACCGATGATGATTCAGAACATCTTCAACATCATCACTGAGATCAACAAGCTCGGAACCACAATTCTGCTAGTAGAACAGAATGCCCAGCAGGCGCTGCAACGCGCTCACCGTGCATATGTTCTGGAGACCGGAAATGTGGTTAAAGAAGCTAAGGCATCAGATCTGTTGAACGATCCTGCAGTCCGTGCGGCTTACTTAGGTACTGGCGCAGAAAAAGGTCACCACTAACTAATTGCGTTCCGCCAAAATCATGCAAGTGATTCTGGAGGTGCAAGTTCGTTCACCTGCCTCGTTAGTGATTACGATTTCATAGACGCAAATAGTTTTACCGAGCGAAAGCGCGGTCGCTACACCAGTCACGATTCCTGAGGTGGCAGATTTATGATGGGTAGCGTTGATATCTACGCCCACAATTCTGCGATGGATACCGGCGTGGAGTTGGGTTCCAATAGAACCAAGGGATTCGGCTAGAACGACACTCGCTCCACCGTGAAGAAGACCCACAGGTTGGGTGTTTCCTTCAACGGGCATGGTTGCAACTAAACGTTGGGGAGTGGCCTCAAGAATTTGGATACCCATTTTTTCGCCCAAGGCACCAGCGCCACGTTTGCGAAGGATCTCAAGAAAATCTTCCATGTCCCGAAGTCTACCGAGTAGCACGCGAACTTACGCCTAGAATCCCAATGTGAGTTCTGGGAAAAGATTATTGCTGATCGATGGGCACTCTCTGGCTTATCGTGCCTTTTACGCGCTTCCAGTCGAGAACTTTGCTACCGCATCAGGCCAACCTACCAATGCAATATATGGCTTCGCCTCGATGCTTATCAATCTCATTCGAGATGAGAAACCTACCCATATAGCTGCCGCTTTTGACGTCTCCCGGAAAACATTTAGAAGTGAGAGATTTCCGGAGTACAAGGCACAACGGGCCTCAACGCCTGATGAGTTCCGTTCACAAACTTCTTATCTCTTTGACCTTGTTCATGCATTTGGAATTCGTCATTTCGCTGTTGATGGATTTGAAGCAGATGATGTAATTGCCACCTTCGCCAAGAGAGCTGAGCGAGAAGGATTTGAAACTCTTATCTGCACTGGCGATCGAGATTCTTTCCAGTTGGTAAATGAGCACACCACCGTGCTTTACCCCAAACAAGGTGTCGCAAATCTTGCTCGCATGACGCCCGAAGCAGTGGAGGAGAAGTACGGCTTAACTCCTGCCCAGTATCCTGATTACGCAGCTCTTCGCGGAGATCCCAGTGACAATTTGCCCTCCGTTCCTGGCGTCGGTGAGAAGACAGCCGCGAAGTGGATTGTTGAATACAAGACTCTGGAGAATTTGCTCGCGCACGCTGATGAAATCAAAGGAAAAGCTGGAGAGTCCTTCCGAGAGAACTTGGATAATGTCCGACTCAATCACGAGCTCACACATCTGCGCAGCGATATGGAGATTGATGCCAGTATTACAGATTTGAAATGGAACGGCGTTGATTCACCTGCTCTTTATGGCTTACTCGACACCTTAGAAATCAAAGCGCTGAAAGATCGCGTAAAGGCGATTGGTGGAGCGACTATTGTCGGAGAGAGTACGCCTAAAGTTGCATCAAAGAGAGCCACCACTGTTACAGGTATAGAAATATCCGTCACAGAATTGAGCAAGAAGTTGAAGGGGCGAAAAGATCCAATTGCACTTCATTGGCAACTAGAGGCCGAAAAGATTGCTGCATACTCAGTGGCTCTGAGCGAGAGCGAACTTTATATTGTTAATTCGAGCGAACTAGGAGAGTGGCTATCGGATTCCGCTCTGCCTAAGTTTGTACATGCCGGCAAAGAGGTAGCAAGAAGTTATCCATTATCCGGAATTGTCTTCGATGTTGAACTAGCTGCCTACATCATTAACCCTGGTGGTAGAAATATTGCGCTTGATGATTTGACCGAGAGATTCCTTGGAGTCATCAATGCCGAGCAAGAGGAGACGCTCTTTGACTCGTTTGATGGACTCGGTGCCATAAGTATTTGGGAACTAGTTCCAGTTCTGACTAAAGAATTGAAAGATCGAGAGATGCTCACCCTTATGAGTGATCTCGAAATCCCTGTTTTAGTTGATCTTGCAGAGTTAGAGAAAGTTGGAGTCGGAGTCGATCAGAAGAAGCTGACTAGCCTCTCTGCCTACTTCAAATCTGTTGTTGATGAAGAGACAGCGGGGGCCCATAAAGCCGCTGGCAAAGAGTTCAATGTGGGTTCGCCTAAGCAATTGCAGGTTATTCTCTTTGACGAACTTGGCTTGCCGAAGACAAAGAAGATTAAGACCGGTTTTACGACTGACGCCGAGAGCCTGGATTGGTTATTTGCAAAGACCGGGCATCCAATTTTGAAACACCTGTTGCGTATTCGTGAGACCAGCAAGTTAATGACCACTATTGATGGACTGATTGCAGCGATTGAAAAAGATGGTCGCATTCATACTAATTTTCAGCAAACAGTTACTGCGACTGGACGTTTATCGTCGACCAATCCCAATCTGCAAAACATTCCCGTGCGCACCGAGGAAGGGCGCAGGATTCGCGATTGCTTCGTATCACAGAAGCCATATGTAGCTCTCCTCACAGCGGATTACAGCCAGATTGAAATGCGGATCATGGCTCATCTATCGAAAGACGCAAACCTGATTGAAGCATTCAAGAGTGGTGAAGATCTGCATTCCACTGTTGCATCGTTGGTCTTTGGTGTTTCTCCTGATGCAGTTGACCCCGAGATGCGTCGTCAGATTAAGGCGATGTCCTACGGCTTAGCTTATGGATTATCTGCATACGGTTTGGCTCAACAACTGAGTCTCTCACCGACGGATGCCGCAAAATTAATGGATCAATACTATGAACGCTTCGGCGGTATTCAGACTTATCTAAAGAGCGTTGTTAAAGAGGCGAGTAGCAAGGGTTACACCGAGACCATTATGGGACGACGCCGTTATCTGCCCGATCTCACCAGCGATAACCGTGCTCGCCGTGAAGTCGCAGAACGAATGGCACTCAACGCCCCCATCCAAGGCTCTGCCGCAGACATTATTAAAGTCGCAATGATTAATGTGGTGAAATCTCTTGAAGTTGAAAAGCTGAAATCTAGGTTGCTACTCCAGGTACATGATGAACTTATCTTTGAAGTAGCAGCTGGTGAAGAAGAACAACTAACCGCGGTAGTTCGTCGGGATATGGGAAGCGCCTTTGATTTATCGGTACCGCTAGATGTGAATGTCGGAATCGGAACAAGCTGGGATCTAGCAGCTCACTGACCATCGCCGGTGGAGATGACATCTCCGAGCGCATCTCTATCCTGAGCATCACTAGGAGTTTTGTCGGCAGCCGATAATTTTCTGCGTCCAGTGTTGATAACTAAGAAGCCGAAGCCAATTGAGATTGTCGTTGCAGCAAGACACCATTGCGGCCCAAACTTTTCTGCGACAACTCCACCAATTGCAGCGCCTGCGGCGCCACATGTTCCTTCGATTGACCAGAGCCAACCCAGCGCTCCTGATTGCGAGCCTTGCGGACGAACCGCTTCAGTGACTTCCCAGTAGAAGACCTGAATAGCCCCACCAATTAATCCGATGATTCCACCAAGAAGCATCATGCTCCAGCCAGGAGTTGTGAATGCAAGAGGAATTGTGGTGATAAACCAGAGCGCATAAATTCCACGCATCGCTTTGAGCGACGAGATTTTCTTCGAGAGTAGTCCAGCAAGTAATCCACCAACAACCGTTGCTGCACCCATAATCGCCAAGATTGTTCCGGCAATGTGGGGTTGATTTCGCAGGGTAGAGAAAGCTGGAACTCCAATATCAAATGCACCCCAACCAAAGCCAATAAATGCGCCTTCGATGGCGAGCAGTTGGAGTGCTGGTACTCGCCAGAGAGGCAGGCTGCCCTTAATTTTCTTTTCCGGAACAAAGGAACGAGTTATTTTTAGACTGAGCAGTGCAAGCCCACCGATCAGCATGGAGACTGCACAGAAAATTAATGCACTACTGGGATGTTTGGAAAGTGCAAGGAAGGTGACGACAACTGGACCAATTACCATGACCGAGTTCATCATCGATGTATCCATGGCATAAGCAGTGCGAAGTTGAGCGTCGCCCACAAGTACTTTCCATAAAGGTCGTACCGATAAATTGATGGGTGGCGCTGTAATTCCTAATAGAAATGAGAAGAGCAGGAGAGAGGTACGTTCTTGTGAGGCGTTGAAGATAAGAATCATTGATGCATATGCGGGCACAAAGACGCGCAACGGCCATTTCATGCCGAATCGATCGAGCAACTCGCCACGTATTCCTGCAGAGAGGGCTCCGGTAAGCGCATGTGCTCCGACCGCTAATCCAGCAAATGCAATCGAATTAGTAGTCTGTTGAACTTTAAAATAAACCCCGAGCCCAATCATGGAATAGGCCAAGCGAGCCGGAAAGGCGCTCAGGAGCAGTAAGCGAGCTGAACGCATGCGAAGTACCTCAAAATATGCGCTCATGGGTCAACTATATGACCCGATTTTGCCCACGCGCATAGCCTCGGTAGCCTTACCCAGTCCGAAGCTTGCTGGCAAACGTTGGTAAGTGTCCCTACTACTTCTATCCCTACGGAGAACCTTGACCCCCTCACAAATTGCAGTAAATGACATCGGCTCAGCCGAAGATTTCCTCGCCGCTATTGAAGGCACAATTAAGAATTTTAATGATGGCGATCTCGTCATCGGAACTGTTGTACAAGTTGACCGCGAAGAAGTCCTTCTTGATATTGGTTACAAGACAGAAGGCGTAATTCCATCTCGCGAGCTCTCTATTCGCCACGATATCAATCCAGCAGATCTCGTATCTGTCGGCGACAAGATCGAAGCGCTTGTATTGCAGAAGGAAGATAAAGAAGGCCGCACCATCCTCTCCAAGAAGCGTGCTCAGTACGAGCGTGCCTGGGGCGAGATTGAAGGCAAGAAAGAGCGCGACGAAGTCGTCGTCGGAACAGTTATTGAAGTTGTTAAGGGTGGCTTGATCGTTGATATCGGTCTTCGCGGATTCCTTCCAGCATCACTCGTTGAAATGCGTCGCGTACGCGATCTAACTCCATACATTGGCAAGCAGGTTGAGGCTCGTATCATCGAGCTCGACAAGAACCGCAACAACGTTGTTCTTTCTCGTCGCGCATACCTCGAGCAGACACAATCAGAATCACGCACCACCTTCTTGAACCAGCTCCTTAAGGGTCAAGTTCGTACCGGTGTGGTTTCATCAATCGTTAACTTCGGTGCATTCGTTGACCTTGGTGGCGTAGATGGTCTGGTTCACGTCTCAGAGCTCTCTTGGAAGCACATCGATCACCCATCAGAGGTTGTCGAAGTCGGCGATGAAGTAACTGTTGAAGTTCTCGAAGTTGATTTCGAGCGCGAGCGCGTCTCGCTCTCACTCAAGGCAACTCAAGAAGATCCATGGCAAGCATTTGCTCGCACACACACCATTAATCAAGTTGTTCCTGGTGAAGTAACCAAGCTCGTTCCATTCGGCGCATTTATTCGCGTCTTCGAAGGAATCGAAGGACTTGTTCACATCTCCGAGTTGGCAGAACGCCACGTGGAAATCCCAGAGCAAGTTGTACAAGTTGGCGACGAGCTATTCGTGAAGATTATCGATATCGATCTCGAGCGTCGTCGTATCTCACTTTCACTCAAGCAAGCTAACGAAGGCCACGAAGTAGAGATCGAAGCATTCGATCCAACTCAATACGGCATGGCAGCTCGCTACGATGCCGAAGGTAACTTCATCTATCCAGAAGGATTCGATGCAGATACTCAAGAATGGCGTCCCGGCTTTGAATCACAACGTGAAGAGTGGGAGCGTCAATACGCTGAAGCTCAGACACGTTTTATGGCTCACCGCAAGCAGAAGGAAGAGGCAAAGGCAGCAGATGCTGCAGCCGATGTTGCTCCTGTTGCCGAAGAGATCGCTGCTGAATAAAGCGTTCTCCAATCTAGAGTTAAGGGCTTCGACCATTACGGTCGGGGCCCTTTTCATTTCCCCTCCGATAGAGTTCTGCTGTGTTAACAGTCGCGCTCACCGGTGGAATTGGCTCCGGTAAATCTCTAGCGGGGGAGCTCTTTGCTGAGCTTGGCGCAATCGTTGTTGATTCGGATCAACTTGCACGGGATGTTGTAGAGCGAGGAACCCCTGGATTCGATGAAGTTGTCGCAACCTTTGGTGATGACATTTTGACGTCTGGGCTCATCGATCGCAAGAAGCTGGGCGAGATTGTCTTTAGCGATGACTCGAAGCGAAAGCAGTTGGAATCAATTCTTCATCCACTGATTCGCACTGCGCTCGATAATGTAAAACGAGCAGCTCCGCATGACTCGGTCGTCATCAATCAGATTCCGTTGCTCGTTGAGACTGGCGGCAAAGAACGCTTCGATTTGATTATCGCAATCTCTTGTGATGTCGAAGTTCGTCGTGAGAGGTTAATTGCACGTGGCCTTGCCTCTTATGAGATCGATAAGAGGTTAGCTGCACAGGTGCAGGACGTTCAACGTGAGGCGATTGCCGACTTCATCATCACCAATAATGGCGATAAAGATGATTTGCAGAAACAGGTAGAGAAAATTTGGAGTCACGACCTGCTCCCGAAAGCTGCTCAGTAGTGCGCGCAATCACCGATATCGAACGAAAGCTCAATCCCTTTGAAGTAATTAGCGACTATGTGCCTTCAGGAGATCAGCCTGCCGCCATCGCTGAGATAACGAAACGTCTCAACCGTGGCGATAAGGATGTTGTTCTGCTTGGAGCTACCGGAACCGGTAAGTCCGCAACAACTGCCTGGCTGATCGAACAGTTACAGCGTCCCACGCTTGTGCTTGCGCCTAACAAAACTCTTGCCGCCCAGTTGGCCAACGAATTTCGCGAATTGTTACCCAATAATGCAGTTGAGTACTTTGTTTCGTATTACGACTATTACCAACCTGAAGCTTATGTTCCTCAGACCGACACTTTTATCGAAAAAGATAGCTCTGTAAATGCTGAAGTAGAACGATTGCGACATTCTGCGACTAATTCACTTCTTACTCGTCGAGATGTCATAGTCGTTGCTACGGTTTCTTGTATCTATGGCCTTGGCACCCCACAAGAATATGTTGATCGAATGGTCAAGCTTAAAATTGGAGACTCCATTGAGCGCAATGCACTCTTGCGAAAGTTTGTAGACGTTCAATATCGCCGAAACGATATGGCCTTTGAACGTGGCACGTTCCGAGTACGCGGCGACACAATCGAGATTATTCCGATGTACGAAGAGATGGCGCTTCGTATAGAAATGTTTGGCGATGAGATTGAAAGATTGATGACGCTACATCCGCTCACCGGTGAGATTATTCGGGAAGAGAGCGAGATGTATATTTTCCCGGCAAGTCATTATGCAGCAGGTCCCGAAACTATGGCACGGGCAGTCGGGCAGATTGAATCCGAGATGGAAGAGCGAGTCGACCTCTTCGAACGTCAGAACAAGTTATTGGAAGCTCAGCGCATTCGCATGCGGACAACTTTTGATATCGAAATGATTCGGCAGCTCGGCTTCTGTTCGGGTATCGAGAACTATTCTCGCCATATTGATGGTCGCGAGCCCGGGTCGGCTGGTAATTGCTTACTTGATTACTTCCCAGAAGATTTTCTGACAGTTATTGATGAGTCGCACGTAACAGTTCCACAAATCGGTGCAATGTTCGAGGGCGATGCCTCTCGTAAGCGCACCCTTGTTGAACATGGCTTCCGTCTTCCTAGTGCGATGGATAACCGACCACTTCGTTTTGATGAATTTCTCGAACGCAAGGGTCAGACGTTGTACTTATCTGCAACTCCGGGTAAGTACGAAATGGAGAAGGTGGCTGGCGATGTTGTCGAACAAGTTATCCGTCCTACTGGACTCATCGACCCGCAAATCTATATCAAACCAATCAAGGGTCAGATAGATGACCTACTACTTGAAATTCGCAAACGCGCTGATAAGAATGAACGAGTCTTAGTAACAACATTGACGAAAAAGATGTCTGAAGACTTGACCGACTATCTGCAAGAACAGGGCGTGCGCGTTCGATATCTTCACTCTGAAGTAGATACCTTGCGTCGAGTCGAACTACTTCGTGAGCTTCGGTCGGGGGAGTACGACGTATTAATCGGAATCAATCTGCTGCGCGAGGGCTTGGATCTGCCTGAAGTATCACTGGTTGCGATACTTGATGCCGACAAACAAGGCTTCCTGCGATCGGCAACTTCCTTGATTCAAACCATCGGTCGTGCTGCTCGAAATGTTTCCGGCGAAGTCCATATGTATGCTGACAACATAACTCCTGCAATGGCTCAGGCAATCGACGAAACAAATCGTCGTCGTGCCAAGCAAGTGGCCTACAACTTGGAGCGCGGTATTGATCCGCAACCACTCCGAAAGAAAATTGCAGATATAACAGATATGATCACAAAGGAAGTTGAGGACACCGAACTCCTTGCGGCTGGTATAAAGCGCGGTAAATCACAACCGATTTCTGCTGGTCTAGAGGCACAGATTGCCTCGGCCCACTCATTGCCACGACAGGAGCTATTGGCACTTATAGAATCGCTCACCGAACAGATGAAAATTGCAGCAAGCGAGCTCGCCTTTGAATTAGCCGCCCGCCTACGTGATGAGATTAGAGAGCTCAAGAAGGAGCTTCGCGGAATGGAAGAGGCAGGAACTTAAGTGAGCG
>CAEZSC010000004.1_pt1 | contig 33502 bp, 32 predicted proteins | sample 7263881 | NCBI WGS metagenome assembly CAEZSC01 (sample SAMEA6813768, study PRJEB35770) | uncultured Actinomycetes bacterium | biome: Freshwater; feature: Freshwater reservoir; material: water | place: Czech Republic | collected 2017-04-14 | depth 0.5m m
ATTGCATTTCACATCGAGCCGAGATTGAGCAATTTCAATGCGATTATTGGAAATTACTCGCTTCGCTTTCGCCACTTAATTGCAGCTTCTATAAATCCATCAATATCCCCATCTAGTACTCCAGATGGATTTCCAACTTCGTAATCAGTACGGAGATCTTTCACCATTTGGTACGGTGCTAAAACGTAAGAGCGCATTTGATTGCCCCAAGAACCAGAGTTATCGCCTTTTAGTGCGTCAATGCGTGCACGCTCTTCTTGGCGGCGACGTTCTAACAATTTCGATTGCAATACAGCCATCGCAGTGGCTTTGTTCTGTATTTGGCTTCGTTCGTTCTGACAGGAAACAACAATGCCGGTAGGTATATGTGTAATACGAACTGCCGAGTCAGTTGTATTTACGCCTTGTCCACCCGGGCCAGAAGAACGATAAACATCTACGCGAATCTCTTTTTCATCAATCTCGACATGGTCACTCTGTTCTACAACCGGAACCACTTCTACGCCGGCGAAAGAGGTATGACGGCGAGACTGAGAATCAAAGGGAGAGATACGTACCAGGCGGTGTGTGCCTTGTTCAACGGAGAGAGTTCCGTATGCGTAAGGAGCGCTCACACGAAAAGTCGTTGACTTAATTCCCGCTTCTTCGGCATAAGAAGTTTCAAGAACATCCACTTTGAGAGACTTGCGTTCGCAGTAACGTAAATACATACGCATCAACATTTCAGCCCAGTCTGCCGCTTCGACTCCGCCAGCTTCAGATCTGACGGTGATTAAACAATCTCTATCGTCGTATTGACCATTAAGCAACGTAGTGACTTCGAGTTCTTGAATCGCCTTTGTAACGGAATCGAGCTCTTGCCCTGCATCTTCAAGCGCAGGTGCATCTTTCTCTTCTTGCGCTAATTCCAAGAGAAGTGGCACATCTTCTAGGCGTCGGCGAATTGTGGTCACTCTATTAATAGTGGACTGCACACGAGAGAGCTTGCTCGTAACAATTTGAGCCTTCTCGGGGTCATCCCAAAGATTAGGTGCGCTTGCTTCAGCTTCAAGTGTCGAAAATTCAGAATGTAACTTAGGAAGATCTAGAACCGCCTCGATTGATGAAAGGGTGGCCCGGAGCTTATTAACCTCATCAAGATATTCACGGGCGGCCATGGGTCAAGAGTAATGGCAATTTTGTCTACTGATAAATAGCTTACGTACAATTACAAGCCCTATTAATTACCTCTCTTATCAGGGCTTTACTGCCATTGATCAGAAGTCAAGGAGCGCAGCGGAGGCCAAAAATCACGAGGTTTGACACGGATAGTTTCAATATTGAGAAAATACTATTTGAAGATAGAAGTCGCCCCTATTTTGGCGTTAATTGCTATCTCACCTCGTACTGAATTCTTTGACTTAAGAGCCGTTGTGAAAATTGGAAAATCTATAATTGCGTGAATCTGCGAGTTTACTGCGATTACAAGTTCTTCTTGCGTACAAACGATCTCATCAATATAGATTGGTTTTCCTCGCAGATACGTCTGTGAAATATTTCTCTTCAGTTGATTTACCGCACTCGAACAATCAATTGGGACTCGTGCCTGGCTATCATGAAATTGATTCAATAGTGAAATGAAGGTATTTCCGTTGTAGTAACGATAAAGGTCAATACTTTGCAGAGCTTTCTGAATTTCGGGCTCTACAATTTGAATTAGTTCTCGCTTAGCCATAGAACTATCAGCGATGTTGACCAAGCCAGCCGAGAGAGCAAGTAGGATGAGGAATAGACCGCTGATCAAGGGCGTGATGGAGCCATCCACACTCTTTAGGGCCGAAATATAACAAGCGCGCAGAATCCTGTACGAGTTCCTCCATATCTTTGAATCTTCTATCAATTCTCAGACCTCATGAATTTTTCCACAGATCAACTATCTCCTTCGTGCTAACTCTTGCGAGCTCAGTGCCATCATTACGTCTTACCACAACGCTCACTTGAACCGTTGATCCAGGTAATAAACAAGGCGAGCTGGAACAAAGTATTTTGATTTCGGGATTTTGAATGTATTTGGAATTTCTGAAAATTTCTCTGATAAATACCTCTCTGAGTGTGGTCACCCGATTTATCCCCTCAGCTTCGTTTTCACTCGTCACATATATTCTTGAAAGCTGTCGAGCCAGGCTCCTAGTTTGGTGCTGAATCGAGGCATCAGATTGAGCATTGCTCATGAAAATAGCAAGTGGGATGAAGAGAGGTAATGCCAGCGCTATGAACTCAACAATCGCACTTCCCTCTTCACTAGTTAATATGTTCCTAATTTTCATCAATAGCAATTCCGGTTACCGTAAATTTGTTATCGCCTAAGGAAAAGGGAGAGAGCGGGAATTGGATGTTCTCAATGGATTTGATGAGTATTGCGCCACCACCAGATAATTCAATTCTTCGAATATTCAGAGATGAGTCAATTGACTCCATTTTAGATAGAAATGAATTTCCAAGTAGTGAAGCTCGTGAAATCTGCCCTTGTACGATATTTGAAGATATTTCATGCGAAAGTGCAAAGGACGAGATCTGGAGCACTCCTAGAAATACTGCCATTAGTGGAATTAGGGTCAATGTGCTTTCTACGTTGCCTGCATCATCTGAGACAAGAGGAAGTTTACGAAATGCATCTCGCTTCCTCATCTGTCAGCGAATGCTGTTCATCGAATCGAGAGAGTTTCTTAGAATTGTTGAAAGGCGTGGCGCAGCTATTGTCCAAATGGCGGTGATCAATCCGGTTGTCATTAGGACAACTAGCACCCAACCGGGAACATCGCCCCTCTCTTCTGTCCGAGCAAGATCCCAAGTACTTCTTAAAGAAGAGGTTCTTGCCCAATAGGTACTTAAGGTTTTAGCGAAGAAGGTTGATCTCTTTCGAACAATGAAATCTATGGCAAAGATCTCCATAGATAAAACTCTATTTGCGAGAGCGTGTCCTAATCTTTCATTAATCGAATTGCTCAACTGTCTGTATTTTCTAGCCGACTCAGAATTTTTCGTTCCGCATTGTAATTTTGATTTCGAATTGATTGTCATATTTCCCCTTTGAACTTAATAAGAAATGAGTTTCCGCCGAAAGGAAAGTGTGTCAATACCCAAAAACTCTTCCTCCGCTTGGCCGGCTAGATGTGTAGAAGGCGTGTCTGTGGATGAATCAGAATAGAACGCTCTGTCCTAATGCAATATATGAAGGCCATAGTGCGAAGAGAACAGAAATTGGCAGTATCAGAAATACGACCGGAATCATTAGTGCGATTTCGGCTCGTCCAGCATTTTCCAACTTGGTTGCATGCTCTTTACTTCTAATCTCGTGGACTTGACGGGCAAGAACTTCGCTCAGACTAGTTCCTCGCTCGGAAGCAATTATCAGTGAATCACAGAACCTTCGGAGTTGAGGAACCTCACTCTCCTGTGAAATATTATCGAGAACATACGTGAGAGGAGCTCCATCTCGAAGTCGCTCAATACCATCGCAGAGAATTGATGTAATTTCACCAGAAACGCTCCTAGACAGAACTTCTAGGGCAGAACTAATACTCGCGCCGCTCGAGATCAAGATTGCAAAAATCTCGGTTACGGCTGGTAGTTCCTGCGAAATTCTCATTGACTTAAATTTTTCAGCCTGAAGCGCCCTCCGTTTCTCATAATAGAGATAGAGGCAAATTATGAAGGTAATGGTGAGAAGAGACTGTAGCGAAGGCTTAACTGCAATAAATAGGATGCTCGAAGATACAACTATTAGAATTTTCCATTGAGATAGATTTCCAAGTTGGCTAAGAATTCCCTTCCTGTAGTACAAGTCCTTTTGCTTGTCATCTTTTCGCTGATTCGCAGCTTGAACTATTTTTTGAGTGCGATATCTCTCGTGGAACGGGCCAACCGGATCTTGAAATTCTTGGATAAGCAAAAATCCGGAGTATAGAAGGACTGGCGATATGAAAATTAATGGTGCGATTAGAGTTATCATTTCCTGAAAATCCTTGGTGGTCTTGGGACATTTCCTACTTTGTTCATCCAAAAGAATGCAATTGTGGTTAGACACACGCCAACCATTAGAACCGCAAAGCCCGAGGGGGAAGAGTAGGCAATTCGGGCATTGCTCTGAGTAGAGAGAAGAATTAATAGAAACCATGGCGTGGCTGAGGCTAGTAGAGCCGTATTTCTAATCCAGGCGTGCTTAGCCCTAATCTCTTCGTTTAGCAGTAGATCTGTGCTCACAAAATCCGCATAGGTTCGTAGGGTCAGAGCGGTATTACTACTTCCTGAATTTTGAGCAATTCTTAGTACTTCGCAAACTTGATCGCTTAGCGGATGAGCAAATTCAGTTTTCAATCGATAGAGTGAAGACTCAAATGAATTTCCAGATTTCAAATTTTCTGAAAATCTCTGAAAATTCCCATGGATACGCGCTGGACCTCGGGCAGATAGTGAATTTAGGGTTTGTGAAAGCGAGAGGCCTGATTGAATTCCAGAGATTATTAAGTCGAGAACTTCTGGCCAAAGATTCTCAAACTCTCTCCTCCTAGACTCGGCTCTCGCCTGTAAAAACAGTGTTGGAACGGCTGAAAGCACTATCGCAACAGGAGTAGATACGTGAACAGATTGGGTTAAAGCATTGAGGAGTGTCAAGGTTGCGATAAATACAATTGGCGTTGCAATAATGTTTATCGATCTATCAGACCTGCCTGGCCTTTGAATATTTGAATTTTCAACGTTTTTACCCATTATTTTCCTGACGATTGTTCTTAAATACTCGATTGATATCCCCGAGACCCGTTGAGTATCGATGATTAAAATTGGGAAGGGTTTTTGAATCAATCACGGCCGTCACATGAGATTTCTCTCTCTCGCTGGCGTCATGGCTATTCTCATTTAGCTTTTGGTCGATTCTGAACAACTCTTCGCATTCAACTCGTTCTCCCTCGATACGTCCACTTACATAGAGAACTTCAGAAACCCTTCGATATCCAGAACTGTCCATCCCGACATGCACCACAATGTCTATTGCATTAGCAACAACGGGCGCTATGAAATTATGAGAGATATTTTCTCCAGCTAAGAGTGGAAGTGTCTGCAATTTAGCTATTGCATCCTTCCCTGAATTTGCATGAATTGTTGCCATTCCAGGTAATCCAGAATTAAGAGCAATCAATAAATCTAGAGATTCAGCCTCTCGGATTTCGCCGACGATAAGATGTGATGGTCGCATTCGGAGGGCTTCCTTAATGAGTCGTCGTAGCGGAATTTCTCCCTCTCCTTGCAAATTCGCTGGCCGTGTTTGAAGCGCGACGCAATCTGGAATACGTGGCCTAAGTTCGAACACCTCTTCCACTGTAATAACTCTGCTATTCAATGGAGTCTTTCCAATCAATGCATTGAGCAGGGTAGTTTTCCCCGCTTGCGTAGATCCGCTGACCAAAATGTTTAATCCATTCTCAACACATTTACTCAGGAAGAGCGCAATTGCTTCATCCATGACACCTAACTGCATTAGATCTTCAATTGATTTGCCTCGAAGCAAGTGCTTCCGGATATTGATTGCCCAGTGTTTCGCCGTTACTTCGGGAATACTTACGTGAAGTCGAGAACCATCTGGAAGTCGCGCATCTACAAAGGGGTGAGAGAGATCGAGCCGACGACCTCCCCACATTAGAAGTCTTTCAACTAAATTTTTTACCTCATCATCAGTTAGAACCAAATTCGTTAATTGGCTGATTCCCGCACGAGCTATAAATATTCTCTTCGGTGAATTTATCCATATCTCTTCAATAGAGGAATCATCCATAAGAGCTTGGATTTTTCCGTATTGCGCTGTATCTAAAGTTGCAATATTTTCGTAATCTCCGCTCATTTCATATGGCGAGGTACTCGCTTGAATTTGCATTCGAGGAATAAGGAGGGGCTTAAGAATTTGCTGCTGAATCATCACTGGGTGAGCAAACTAGAATCCATACAAATGTGAAGTTTTCCTGTGGAGAAGTCAGCTTGATATAGATTTATTGAACGATCTGTAGGGTTATTGATTTCTTAGCGTTATTTGCGGGTCGGACTTTTCTCAAACTTCCCCTAGCCTAAGATCAAATTAATGAGAGAAGAACTTCTCATCTATTTTCTTGATCCAGAGATGAGCCGGAGTACCCGGCTTGAATTCGATGCATTCAATTTTGATTTTCGGAGGCTGTCGAGTACTTCTCTCCTGTGCTCGACTCTTGCTTAAATCCTGTGAGAACGTATTTACAAATGACGCCTCAAAGCGAGGGATCGCCCGGTTAGCGCCGTGCTCGTCGGTGCGAAGCGCAAGCCAAAAGCCATCTTCGGAAGCCCTGCAATAGAAATCTTCTTTTCTTAGAACTAAGCGAATGGCTTGATTCAGAAGAAAGATTTCATAGTCATCTCTTGTTCGTGGAATCGATACCATGATGATTGACAACGGCTCTTTAAGACGTGAACGAAGGGCGATTTCTCGTTCAAGAGATTCGAGAAAAATCAGAGTTGTTGGTGCTCCAGTTAGTGAGTCTTTCGACCCGTTATTCCTAAATTCGATCTTTCTCATCCTGCGAAGGTAAGCGGTGAAGAATTTTTTAGGAATAGTTTATTGAGGCTATTTCTTCAAATTTTAGAAATTATGCAAATTGAGAGGTTTCCGATGAAATATGGTTATAAACTTGTGAAGTTATCGAGAGAAAAATTGAGTTGCAAGAAGGGTTGTAGATAGCCATGAACACCGACTTCTTCCGCCGTTCCGCAGTTCTCCTTCTCCGTGTCGAAGCTGCTGTGATTCTTGCGCTTCTGCTCTTTCTTATTTACGCCACATTTACTTCAGATGTCACATATCCCCTTGCCCTCATTGGTGAGATTCTCTTTGGAATCGTGGGTGCTACGGGGCTTTACTTTGCATCAGTGGGATTTAGGGATGGCAAGTCCTATGGGCGCGCGCCGGCGGTGTTGGCTAATGGAATTGCGTTAGGCGTTGCTTATTACATGATTCAAGGTGGCGATGTGGTTCTGTTGACTTATCCTTTGACGTTGTTGGCACTGGCGACGTTGATTTCAGCGCTCTTCGGTTACAAAGAATAAGTCTTAATTCTTTTTAAAGATTTTATTTCTTACCACTCCACGATCTGACGATCTTCCCAGAACAACCCGGTCTTATCTTCGCCAGGTGTAAATGGTCGTGTGGCTAACCAGATTGCAGTCTCGGCACCTTCTTCGGCAGAGCGCGGTGCATCCGGTCCGCCCATGTCGGTGCGTGAATGGTTAGGGCACATTGCATCAATCAAGAATCCGCGAGCGCCGAGATTAGTTTCGTGCGCAAGGTTTCGCACAAGTGCATTCACTCCAGCTTTGCTAACTCGATACGGTGCGAGGCCTCCAGTGTTTCCAGGACCGGACATGCGGCCGAGACAGGCAGTGAAGATAACGACGCGACCGTTACGGGCTTCGGCCATAGCGGGGCAGATGGTGTTGATGGCGACAAATACAGAGTCAAGGTTGATGGCCATGACGCGGCGCCACTCTTCGGTATTGGTGCGCAGAGTTTTAGATAGGCGGTCACTCATTACTCCATGAGCAAGAACTAATATTTCTGGAACACCGAATGTGCTCTGGATTTCTTCAAAGGTTTTTCTTGTTGCATCAAAGTCTTCAAAATCAACGGCGCGAAAGTCGCAGCTAATCTCTTGTGCTGTAGCGGCTGCGCGCGATGGATCTTTCGAGACGATGACGACGCGGTGACCCTGTGCTTTGAGAGCTAGAGCGACAACTTTTCCGAGGCCTCGAGATCCGCCGGTGACGATGGCGAGGGAGCCTGGGGTCGGCTTCATGGCGGTATCCGTGGATGAACTCATGGGCAGAACTCTGCCGTGAAGGTTAGTTTTTGCCCAGTTATGCCTCGAATATAGAGATGTGGGGTCAGCCTCACATTTATAGACAGGCTCTGGCTTATGAGCGTGCGCCCCTCAACTATTAGACTTCAGGTAGTTCCCACACCTGCTCATAGGAGAGGTGGCAACGAGAGAATTCGGAGCATCGCCAGTGTCGGCAACAGGAAGTAACACGCCTGAGAATCATTTCGGTGGGAGCTTTGGCCCCAACGAGTGGCTTGTCGATGAGATGTATGAAAAATATTTAGCTGATCCTGCATCAGTAGATAAGGCATGGTGGGATTTCTTCGCAGATTATGCGCCGGCAACCAAAGGTGGCTCTGCAGTAGTAAATGCATCTACTACTAACAACACAACTTTTCAGCCATTGATGGATGCACCACTTGGTGGACAACCTCCACTTCCTAAGCGCGCAGAGGCAGCGCAAGGAGTTCCAGTTACCGCCACAAAAATTGGAATTGGTACACCAGCTTCGCAACCACTTTCTGCGCAAGTAGCACCCGCTGCACCAGCGCAAGTAACACCCGCTGCACCAGCGCAAGTAGCTGCACCAGCGCAAGTAACACCAACATCTGTCGTACCACCAACCGCTTCAACTGCATCAACTGCATCCATTGCATCAACAACTCCGGAGAGCGCGCCAATGAATCAGCCAGTTAATAGTTCTGTACCAACCCCTGCTGATCCGGTCGTAAAACCGATTCCGACCTTGGTGACACCAGGCGCTTCCTCACTAGAAGTCATTCGCGGTGTGAGTGCTCGTGTCGTCCAGAGTATGGAAGCCTCGCTCTCCGTTCCGACTGCAACATCAGTTCGCGCAATTCCTGCAAAGCTCATGATCGATAATCGCACTGTTATTAATAACCACCTCAAGCGCGGCCGTGGTGGCAAAGTTTCCTTTACTCACATTATTGGTTATGCAATGGTGACCGCTCTTCGTCAGATGCCTTCCATGAATGCATTCTTCGGCGAATCCGAAGGTAAGCCTGCGATTGGTCGCCCGGAACATATCAACTTGGGTATTGCAATCGACTTGGCAAAGCCAGATGGTTCTCGTCAATTGTTGGTTCCATCTATTAAGGGCTGTGAAGCACTCGATTTCGCGCAGTTCTGGGCGTCATATGAAGAGACAGTTCGCAAGGCACGTTCTGGCGCACTGACTGTTGAAGATTTTGCTGGCACCACCGTTTCACTTACTAACCCAGGAACAATCGGAACCGTTCACTCAGTTCCGCGATTGGTGCAAGGACAAGGCTTAATTCTTGGTGTCGGAGCGATGGATTACCCCGCTGAATTCCAAGGTGCAAATGAAGAGACACTGGCCAATTTAGCAATCAGCAAAGTGATCACACTGACAAGTACTTACGATCACCGCATTATTCAAGGTGCGCAATCTGGTGATTTCTTGCGCGTAATCAATGAGTTGCTACTTGGTGCAGAAGGTTTCTACGACGAGATCTTCTCCGCGCTTCGCATTCCTTACGTTCCTATTCGTTGGGTTCAAGATATCTCTGAGACTGCAGATAACCAGCTCGATAAGGTCTCTCGCGTACAGCAATTAATTAATGCATATCGCACTACTGGCCACTTGATGGCAGATACTGATCCTCTTGAGTACCACCAACGTTCGCACCCAGATTTAGATGTCGTGACACATGGATTAACACTCTGGGATCTCGACCGCGAATTTCCTACCGGTGGTTTTGGCGGAAAGCCAAAGCTCAAACTCCGCAGAATTCTTGGCACACTTCGCGATTCGTACTGCCGCACTATCGGCGTGGAATATATGTATATCGAGAGTCCAGAAGAGCGCAAATGGATTCAGGAGCATGTTGAAGTTGGCTCCCCTCGCACACCTCGTGAAGAGCAATTACGAATCTTGCGCAAACTCAATAGCGCTGAAGCATTCGAGTCATTCCTTCAGACTAAATATGTCGGTCAGAAGCGCTTCTCACTCGAAGGTGGCGAGACCGTTATTCCACTTCTCGATGCCGTTATCTCATCGGCGGCCGAAGATGGTTTAGATGAGGTCTGTATTGGCATGCCACACCGCGGACGTCTCAACGTATTAGCAAATATCGCTGGCAAAAATATTGGTCAGATCTTCCAAGAATTTGAGGGACATTATGCAGAGAACCAGGTCCATGGTTCTGGCGATGTGAAATATCACCTCGGCACACATGGAACATTTACTGCTGAATCTGGCGCTACTACTCAGGTATATCTCGCTGCCAATCCTTCACACCTAGAAGCAGTCAATACTGTTCTCGAGGGCGTCGTTCGCGCCAAGCAAGATGTGCTGAACGTGAAAGACAAATATTCGGTAATGCCGATCTTGATGCACGGTGATGCAGCATTTGCTGGACAAGGAATCGTTGCAGAAACGCTCTCCATGTCCCAGCTCCGCGGATACCGCACCGGCGGCACCATTCATATCGTCGTAAATAACCAGGTGGGCTTCACAACTTCACCTCATGCAGCGCGTTCATCTCGCTACTCCACCGATATGGCAAAGATTATTCAAGCACCGGTCTTCCACGTCAATGCTGATGATCCGGAATCAGTAGTACGCGTAGCGAAGATTGCATATCAATATCGCCAAGAATTCAATAAAGATGTTGTCATCGACATGATCTGCTACCGCCGCCGCGGACACAACGAGGGTGATGAACCAAGTTTCACTCAACCATTGATGTATAAATTAATTGAAGCAAAGCGCTCTACTCGTAAGCTTTATACCGAATCTCTCATTGGTCGTGGAGATATCACCGTTGAAGAAGCGGAAGAAGTATTGCGCGATTATCAGACTCAGTTGGAATCGGTATTTAACGCGGTTCATAACACCGAACCAGCTCCTAGCACCGCACCTGTTCCGACAGCTCCTGCACCTGAAACTGTGCACACTGCAGTCGATGAAGCAACGCTCCGTCGCATTGCGGCGACACAAGGTGCAACTCCTGAAGGTTTTGTAATCCATTCCAAGCTCGCACCACAACTAGCAAAGCGTGTGGACATGTTGGATGAAGGCACCGTGGATTGGTCTACTGGTGAAATGTTGGCGATGGGCTCACTACTTCTTGAGGGACATCCCATCCGTCTTGCCGGCCAAGATGTGCGTCGCGGAACATTCTCCAACCGGCACGCAGTTGTGATTGATCAGAATACTGGCGCGGAGTGGACCCCACTTCGTTCATTGATCTCTGACGAGAATCAATTCTTCGTCGTCGACTCTCTTCTCTCTGAATATGGAGCGATGGGATTTGAGTACGGCTACTCCGTTGTTCGCGATAACGCGCTAGTGATGTGGGAAGGCCAGTTCGGCGACTTCGCTAATGGCGCACAAACAATCATTGACGAGTTCATCTCTTCCTCATTGCAGAAGTGGGGCGAGCGTTCATCGGTAGTACTTCTTCTTCCGCATGGTTATGAAGGTCAAGGACCTGACCACTCCTCCGCTCGTATCGAACGCTATTTAGCGCTCTGCGCCGAGCTCAATATGACAGTGGCGCAACCATCATCTCCTGCCTCTTACTTCCACTTGCTTCGTTGGCACATGAACAATCCAGCACGTCGTCCGCTTATTGTCTTTGAACCGAAGTCAATGCTTCGCCTCAAAGCGGCGGCATCTGGACTTGCTGATTTCACTCAAGGAACATTCCGTTCGATTATTGATGATGCAACAGTCCCAGGAAACGCTAACCGCGTTATCTTCTGTTCCGGCAAGGTCTATTACGACTTGCTCGCTGAGCGCACTCGCCTAAATGAGAGCCACACTTCTATTGTTCGAATTGAACAGTTATATCCACTTCCACAGGCAGAGATGAATGCAATTGCAGCTAAGCATCCAAATGCAAGCTTGCTCTGGGTTCAAGATGAACCTGCTAACCAAGGTCCATGGCCATTTATCGCCGTGAACACCATGGGCACACTTGATGGTCGCGTACTTCGCCCGGTCTCACGTCGTGCAACTGCATCTCCTGCAACAGGATCACATCATCTGCATGAAGAAGAGCAGAAGGCGCTGATCATTGAGGCGTTTACGCGTTAACTTCTCTTTCCGCTGCGAGATCCAATTGAAACCGTAATGGGAATTGATTTAGATCCAAGTACGGCTCCGCTAGCTACCAGCTCTGCAGTCAAAGTGATAAATCGTTTACTTGCTGGTCGCCACATGCACGTTGCACTTAGCCCTGATGATGTTATCGATTGGCATCCAGGAATGACTTTTCCATCTTGATAGAAACGTACTTTTCCATTTCCACCTGTCAGTGTTGCAGTGATTGCTATGGGTGCGCGATACGTTGCAATACTTACGCCGCCCGCTAAACCAATTGAGACTGCCGTCGCAACTGCCGCGGTATAGCGAAGAACTATTAGCCCACTTCCGCCAGATCCACCAGTGCCAGTGTTGCCGTTATAGGAACCACCGCCGCCGCCGCTACCGGTATTAGTAACACCATCAACTCCATTGATGCCATTGGTCGAATCTCCGCCGTATCCGCCGCCGCCTAATCCAGGGGCGCCACGTGTGGGACCGGCAGCTCCACCACCACCGGCGGCAATACGCCCATTGGATGTTGCGGCACTCCAACCACTTACGCCACTCATTCCAGTTGCGAATGCTGTAATCCAACTAGTTAAGTCTTGCGTTCCATCTCCACCATTTGCGCCCGTACCTATAGTTGTTACTGCGCTACCAGCTGCACCAGAACCGCCACCGCCAGCACCGGATGAGTAATTTGCAGTGGGTGTTCCACCACCAGAATTTCCATACTTTATAGTCGCTCCGGTAGGAAGTGTCTGAGTTGAAGTACCACCAGTGTTTGTATTACCAGCATTGTTGCACTCTGTTGCACCTCCGCCCGAACCACCATTTGCACCATTGCAATCCGTAATTGGTGTTTTGCCCCATGCATAGGAAGCTCCCGCACCGCCACCTTTTGCTACCAACGTTGAATTAGAACCGAACCAACTATCTGCGCCATTTGTACTTCGATTTAAAGCGTTATCCAACGTCGAAGTGCCCGGCGTTCCGCCAGTACCAATAGTCAGTGAGTAGCTCGTTGATGGAGTTGTTGTATATGTGTTATCAAGAACTACTCCGCCCGCTCCGCCGCCACCGCCCCAAGCACCTGAACCACCGGCTCCACCACCAGCAATTACTAAAATATCCACACTTGTCACTGTGCTGGGCGCAGTCCACGCATTGCTTCCACTCTTAAAAATGACATAGCACTTTGATTGGCTACTCGAGTAAACAACAGAAACCGTCGAACTATCTGTAACAGTGGAAAGACATGGCGCTGATCCCGCAGTAGCAGCGAATGATGGAACCGCTTGGATGATGGGTGCAACAACAATTAGCGCAAGAGAGATAACGGCAGCACTAAGTGCGGCAAGAAATCTTTGAACGCTGATCACTTGCAAATCTTAAGGGATAAGAAGGAGAAGTTTATTTGCTCTTTGCTCGCTTAAAACAGAGCACAAAGACCCCTACGACTTCACTCGGTTTGAGATAACCCCATTTGCGAGAGTCGGTGCTCTCTGCTTTGTTATCGCCTTCTACCCATAACCCTAAATCTCCGGCCATAAATGCCGCTGAACCTTGGGCAAAATTGCGAGCGATGCGAACCGTGTCCTCAGAGAATGAAGCGCTTGCAGTGGAATCACTTGCATGAGTCTCTTTATGTCCAAGAATCTCGGTAGTGCCGGGCGCATCGATTCGACGCAAGCGTTTAATCTGCAAGAAATCGGTGGGTTCAGTTCCTTGCGTGTCACTCGAGGTGAGAAAGCCAAATGCGCGACGTTGAATGAGAAGAACTTTGCCTTGAAGCGCGCGCAGATTGGCGCGAGATTTGGATTGTCGCTTCGCTGATGCCGATGGTGGTGCAATCTTGATGGTGCGAAAGAGCGCCCAATCGCCATCATTGAGAAAGGGGCTCATAGAGTTTCCAGATACCCGTACCGTCTTAAATCCCATCGCTAATGCCATGGGTGAAGTATCTCGCAAAGGTTATGAAGAAGCTGGCTCTGCAGGGGCTATGGCTCCGTAGTATTCTTGGCCCACGCCATCCAGATTCTCTGGAATCAACAATTAATGACGGAGAGAAAATGAAGATTTCATCAGCTGTCTCATCAGTTTTCAAGAATGCAATTGAACCAAAGAGCGTCGCTTTCGCACACTGCGATCTACCTTGCGGTGTCTATGACCCAGCACAGGCAAAGATTGAAGCGCTCTCTGTAAAAGCAACCATGGAGAAGTACGCAGCTTCATCAGATGTTGATTTCAAATCTCGCGCAGTTGCAATCAAGGAAGAGCGTTCAGAGCTCGTTAAGCACCACCTCTGGGTTCTCTGGACCGACTATTTCAAAGCACCACACTTCGAGGCATATCCACAACTCAATGCCCTCTTCAATGAGGCAACAAAGCTTGCCGGTGCCGGTGGCACTAAGGGCACCAATGATGTTGCAGTTGCAGATAAGTTAATCGCAAAGATTGATGAAATCGCAGAGATCTTCTGGGCCACAAAGAAGGCATAACTAGCGTTAAGTAAGAAGCCTCCGTTTATGCGGAGGCTTTTTTATTGAAATCTAGTTAGAAATTATTGCGATATTTACTGAGGCAGCTGATGCAGCCGGTGTATCTGGTATCGGACAGGGCGCACCATCACAACAATTTGTCTTCATGTGGCAGTTAGGGCAGAGCCAACGAGTGGAGACTGGATCGTAGGGTTGACCGCAGAAATCACAGGGCATCTGATTATTTGCAGAACTTGAACTCATAAATTATCCCGCTTCACTCATTACGGATTCAGCGGCAATGCGCGCCATATAGGAGACGCGATCGACCACTTTTCGAGTTAGATTCGCTGACGCGATCAATCGAGAGCCATGATGAACTTCTACATTGAAATCTAGAATTGGGCCATCAATATCCACACAAGTGGCATGGGCACGAATCTCTGCGCCAACACCGACCGTTCCAGAAATGGCGAGCACTAATTCTTGAGTAACTGATGTTTCACCAGAGGCGAAGTGTTCGGCAAGGGCTGCGCTGCACGCACCTTCCATCAGGTTTGTCAGGACCGTTGGATCGACAACGGGTAGATCGTTATGAGCTTGCGCTACCGAAGTATCTCCGGGGCGGACGACGAGGGAGGCCATACCCATGGCGCCGCGCACATCGTCGAATTTCATAAGTGTTAACTTAATCGAATCTATTTCTCCAGCTGGGTAAGACTCGAATGAGTCGTAGACAATTAATTAAAAATCGTGCCTGATCTCATGAGATGTCTCGATTTCAACGTGAGTTTCACCATCAATCGTAATTTCGGTTCGACTATAGGTCGTGGTGACCTGCGTGCTGACGCCAGGCAATCCGCCTAAATTCAAACCAGCGAAGCCTGCTTGTGCTGCCATCTGTGCTGCTAGAAGTTCGGTCTGTTCGTGCAGCCGCTGCTGCAACTCTTCTGGTGCTTGTTCGCAACATTCATTAGTCATGTATTTCTTGAGGGTATTTAGAACTTCTCGCTCATGCGCCATCTCACTCTCGCAAGGCGAGCACTCTTGGAAATGGATAGTCAGGGATTCTCCGAATTCAGAATTAAAATCTTGAGAGATGTCGATTACGGCGCTAGTTTCGTCATCAAGGATAAGAGTGATGAAGGCGAGTGCTTGATCGCAATTAACTTTATTTTGGTTCATGACTTCTTCTCCTTGCTGGGCGCGGCAGGAGCGCCGCTCTTCACAAATCCTCGATCTTTGGCGTAATCAGTAAGTAGTGTGCGTAGAAGTTTGCGACCACGATGCAATCTAGACATGATGGTTCCGGCAGGGACTTCTAGGATTTCTGCAATCTCCTTATAGGAATATCCCTCAACATCGGCGAAGTAAACCGCCATACGAAATTCTTCAGGAATTTCAGCTAGTGCGCGCTTTACATCACCATCGGGCAAATTTTCCAGAACCTCATCTTCGGCTGATTTTCCTTGATCGCTGGTGTGGCTAGCCGCTTTATGAATCTGCCAATCTTCTAACTCAGAAGAACCAATGAGTGGTTGGCGCTGGGCTTTGCGATAAGAGTTAATAAAAGTAGTGGAGAGAATGCGGTAGAGCCAGGCTTTGAGATTAGTGCCCTCTTGAAATTGATGAAAAGAGGTAAAAGCTTTGGCATAAGTATCTTGAACAAGATCCTGGGCATCGTGCGCATTCTTGGTGTAGCGAAGCGCCGCGGAATACAACTGACTGGAATATTGAAATGCATCGCGCTCAAAGCGCGCCTTCTGCTCGGTAATCTGCTCAGCAGTGACCGGGCGGCGAATATCTATCTCGGTAGATGCATCGCTGCCTGAGAGAACTAGATCAGATGTCATTGGTCGTAAGGCTACCGCCACATTGCTCCAATCCAGAGAGGAGATTTTGTTCCATGATTGCTACCGACCTATAACGCCCGAGCCATCGCTTTTATTCCCGGTTCATTCCTAGAAGAGCGTTTCGGGCTCCCCTAGCTCTATCGGCACTATCAACTCGGGGCCATTGTTGCGCACGAAGTTAACGCGAGTAGAGACCGGATCTGCCTGAAGAGCGCCAGTGGGATCGGGAAACTCCAAGAGTTCGCGAATGGCATCGATCTCACGAAGCTCTGGATCAAGCCAGGTATCCCAACGATCGCGAGGCAAAAAGGTGGGCATGCGATGATGGATTGGAGCTAACTTTCCTACTGCCTCACGAGTAATGATTGCAGCGCTCTCAAATATTTCGCCGTTGGAATCTATCCAGGAATCATAAATGCCAGCAAATAATAAATGCTTGCTTACCGCAGATTCGGAGTCAGGAATAGAATGGATATTTTGAATACTATGAATATAGAACGGCTGCTTCGGTGGGAAGTCGCCCATCTCGGTTGCCCATTCGTAATAACCAGTAGCCGGAATTAGACAACGACGAGAACGAAAAGCGCTTCGAAAAGTTGGTTTCTCATGAACTGTTTCGGTACGTGCATTGATGGCTTGTGACTGCGATTTAATTGCGCTCTCACGATCTTTCGCCCACGGTGCAATAAGTCCCCATGAAACGGTCGTGAGTTCGCGCGCATTCGTACCGTCATCTGCGCCAGCCTTAGCGGAGTTGGCCTTGATCATATAAATCGGACGAGTAGGAGCAATGTTCCAATCGGCCGGAAGAGTAGGCCCGTTATAGCCAACTGTTATTGCAAACTCCTCGATTAAATCTCCGGGAGAGGCTGCAAGAGCAAAGCGACCACACATAGCGCAAGATTACTCGACCGCCGTTACGAAGTGCTCGGGTAGACTTAAGGCAATGAGTTCATCTGAAAGTCTCAAGAAGAGCGACGATAACGCCGCAGGTACTGGCGATGAGGCGAGCCATGAACTCTGGCTGGCTCCCTATCGTGGTCAACAACCCATCGATAAGACCATAACAATTCCGGGTTCGAAATCAGTTACTAATCGCGCACTTATCTTGGCAGCGCTCGCAGATTCACCTTCACTACTTCGCAAGCCACTGCACTCGCGCGATTCATCACTCATGATTGCTGGACTTAAAGCGCTGGGCTGTGGAATTGAAATTGGCGACAATGGCGATATCACTGTTAATCCGGCGCCGCTAATGGGTCCTACATCTGTTGATGTGGGTAACGCTGGCACAGTGATGCGCTTCTTGCCGCCACTTGCAGCAATGGCGCAAGGGCTTGTGCATTTTGATGGCGATCCTCGTTCACATGAACGGCCACTTGGTCCAGTCATCGCCGCGCTTGAAGATCTCGGCGTCACAATCGAACATGGCAATCGATATTCACTGCCTATGACAATTAATGCGCATGGCGCACTACGTGGTGGAGATATTGATGTAGATGCCAGTGCCTCTAGCCAATTTGTCTCTGCGCTTTTACTTGTTGGCCCAGCCATGAAAGAGGGAATAACTCTTCACGATATCGGTGCGACTCTGCCATCAATGCCGCACATTGATATGACGGTACAGATGCTCCGCGATTTTGGGGCAACAGTAGATATTTCATATTCGCCAGAAGGAAAACATATCTGGAAGGTTCATCCAGGAACTCTGCACGGAAAAGATTTGATCATTGAACCCGATCTCTCTAATGCCGCGCCATTTATGGCGGCGGCTATGATCTGCGGCGGCTCAGTAACTATCTCTGATTGGCCGGCACAGACCACACAACCTGGCGATCAATTGCGCCGCATCTTCGCTTCGATGGGCGCGAGCGTTGAAATGACTTCTATGGGATTGCGTATTACTGGTGGCGAATCAATTCATGGAATTGATGTGGACCTTCATGATGTGGGTGAGCTAACTCCTTCTATCGCCGCTGTTGCCGCACTTGCGGATTCACCTTCTTCGCTGCGCGGAATCTCACACCTGCGATTACACGAAACGGATCGTTTAGCAGCACTTGCCGCAGAGCTCAACGCCCTTGGCGGAGATGTCGATGAAGAAGAGAGCGCATTACATATCTCTCCCGCTCCATTACATTCCGGAATTTTTCATACTTATGATGATCATCGCTTGGCAACAGCGGGAGCGATGCTTGGTCTAGCGGTCCAGGGCATCAAGGTTGAAAACATTGCTACGACCCAAAAAACTCTTCCTGATTTCCCCGGCGCGTGGACGGCTCTGCTCTCGTGAGCGTGAAGGCACAGTCGTGAGAAACGCCAGAAAGATGGATGAGGATGATGTCCGCTCTCGTCCGCCTCGCTCGACTCGTCCTCGCACTAAAGACCGACCTGATTATTCGGGGGCTCTCTCCGGAATGGTTATCGCTGTTGATCGTGGCCGCCTGACCTGCAACGTCAATGGTGAACGCATTACCGCCATGAAATCGCGCGAACTCGGCAAGAACTCAGTTGTGGTTGGTGATCACGTAGGAATTGTTGGAGATTTAACTGGTGACGCCGGAACGCTTGCTCGCATCGTAACGGTCGCCGAACGCCGCAATACCTTAACTCGCACAGTCGATGATGTTGCAACTATTGAACGAATGATCGTTGCCAATATCGATGTCATGGGAATTGTCATTGCGGCTGCCAATCCCGAACCCCGTCATGGATTTGTTGATCGAGCTTTAGTTGTGGCTTTTGACCAGGGAATCACGCCAGTGATAATTCTGACTAAGCGAGATCTAGCTGATGCTTCAGAGTTCTTACAGGGTTACCGAGATTTAAATATTCCTATCTATGAGACACAACGTGGCGCAGATTTAACACCCATTCATGCGCTACTTGAAGGAAAGGTATCCGTGCTTCTCGGGCACTCAGGAGTCGGTAAATCCACACTCGTCAATGCACTGGTTACCGCATCAGATCGTCTGACCGGATCGGTCAACGAAGTTACTGGTCGCGGACGTCATACCTCATCAAGTGCCGTCGCCCTTGAACTCGATGATGGCAGCGGTTGGATTATTGATACGCCCGGAGTCCGCTCATTTGGTGTTGCTCATATTAAGACTGAACGCGTCTTAGGTGCTTTTGGTGAATTCGCAGAAGTGCTCGCCACTTGCCCAAAAAATTGCTCACATAACGAAGAAGATTGCGCTCTTAATTCTTGGCCAAATTTCACTGCTGACGAACTTTCGCGCCTTGATAGCTTGCGCAGAATTCTCGGTGGAGCCAAGAGTTCTTAAGTTACGATGCGCATATGAGTAACTCTCGCCCTTACAGCGTCGCCGATGATCTCGCTCTCGCGCTGCGCTTAGCGACACTTGCTGATGAGATAACTCTTGCCCGCTTCATGTCACTCGATTTAGTAATTGAGACAAAGCCCGATTCAACCCCTGTTACCGATGCAGATAAAGCTGTTGAAAATGCAATCCGCGAAGTTTTAGCAATTGAACGACCCAATGACCTCATCGTGGGCGAAGAGTTCGGTGGAGTTGATGCACTCACTGGCTCAACAACTAGCGCCGGAAATAAACCGCACTACTGGGTTATTGATCCCATCGATGGAACTAAGAATTTTCTCCGTGGTATTCCCATCTGGGCAACACTCATTGCTCTCTCTAGCCCTAATAACGAAGTGATTGCTGGAGCGGTTAGCGCACCATCTCTCTATCGTCGCTGGTATGCAGGCAAGAATTTAGGCGCGCATGTTCTAGAAAATGGCGAACAACGTACGATTCGCGTCTCTCAAGTTTCGGCACTCGACAATGCGCAATTGGCTTACTCAGATCTCATTGGTTGGGGTTCACGTAAAGCGGCGTTCTTAGATATTCAAAGTACGGTTTGGCGCACCCGCGCATTTGGAGATTTCTGGTCACATATGTTGGTCGCCGAAGGTGCAGTCGACATTGCCGTCGAACCTTCACTCTCGCTCTGGGATATGGCCGCTCTAGAAATTATCGTGCGCGAAGCAGGTGGCACCTTTACTAATCTTGAGGGAGTTCCTGGTTCACATGGTGGCAGCTTGGTTACCAGCAATGGCAAAGTTCATAAAGAGTTCTTGTCGCGGATCAATCAGCCAAACAGTTCACAGGATTAGCGATAACGCAATTGAATATGAAAATCTCTGACCTGACCTCACCGGAAAATCTGCCATTCTTTATTGCTGCATGCGTTGCACTAGGTCTAATAATTTTTCTTATTATTTACTTTTTTCTTCGCTCGCGCCGCCGGAATAAATCAACTATTCCAGCAGTGCCCCCGGTGCCCACATTTATTGAGATATTTGAGATCGAGAAAGAACTCTATATTCGAGATCCCTTTGATAACTCGCAAACCTCTATCATTGAAGAACCAGAGCTAAAGAGCATCGCCCTCACACTTATTGTTGGTCTTCGCGAATACCTAGTGAAGATTTTCGAAAATCCAAGCGACCAACATAAATCTATGGAGGCGGTAGGCAAGCACCTAGAGTCAGCTGGAGTTACTCCAATCGCTTATACGCAGTGGAGCCAAGCTCCTATCCAAGGTCTTGCGGCACGAGTAATTATCAAGGGCAAAGTACGCACTGCACTCTTTGGGCCGAGTTTGGCGATGGTGCGCAACACTGCACCGATGCGCCAAGAAATAATCGACATCAACGAGAGTGGAACTGAAGCTGGCCACATCGTCTATGTGTTAGCTATCGATGGCCTTGCTTACGCAGTCTTTGATATCAGCCACCGCTTGCAAGAGGTAATTAACTAATATCTGCCTGGCTTGCTTCTGCAAGATATACCTTAGCTCTTCGTACGGTCTCAAGTTGGTAATCCGGAATCATCTCCTGATGTTCTTGATTCTCCGTCTCATAGAGATAGTTCAGCAACATAAATCTGCGATGAAGAAGAAGTGATTTCATCTCAAATTCTGTGTACTGAGGTAGAGGTCGAACAGTAAGGTAACCATCAAGCATCGCTTGATCTTGCTCTGGGGTATCTAAATAATAAATCGCCGTAGCAAGATCTTGAATGGGCAATCCAAAGCCACAGTCATCAAAGTCAAAAATTGCGAGCTCTCCCTCGTGCCACATCATGTTCCAGCCATGCAAATCGGCATGAATAATCTGTGGGGCACTTTCGCGGTAGAGAGCCTCAATTCTCTTATTGATAAGTGCGAAAGCTGCAGCAATTACCGTTTTACTCTGCGGATCTAGAACGCTCTTAGCGCCGAGAAGTAGATCTTCTACTCCCCACATAGGATCATCAAAAGTGGGAAGTGAAGCGCCTGCTGGTAGCAGAAAATTCTCTGATGCTGCATGCATAGCTGCCATCGCAGCTCCTATTGCTTTGACCTGTTCGAGTGAGGGCTCATCGCCGAGCTCTTCCCCCTCTAGCCAGCTATAAAGAAGAGCAGTCAGGGTGCGACCTGAAGGTGCATGATTGATTCGAGTGAGAAATTCTCCTGATTGATTAGGAATGGGTCGGGCGAGATTGACGATGTTTAATTCTAAAAGACGCTGCACCCAGAAGATTTCTGCGCGAGTGTTCTCTGGGGTGCGCGGAGAATTGATGTTGATGCGTAAGGCATATTTTTCGCCGGTTGGAGTTGTAATGCGAAAGGTTGCGTTGTACTCATAATTGATCGACTCCACCACACAATCGCGCAGTCCATAACTTTCAAGGATGTGCGGTGCAAAAGCGGTTAGATCGGCGATCTGTTCTTCGGCGGGGAGTTGAAAGAAGCTCACGCCGATATCGTAGAGCCCGCTCATGCCAGATAGAGAAAAACTCGGACCATTAACATCAATGATCCGAGTTATAACTCTTTAGTAGCGGGGACAGGATTTGAACCTATGACCTCTGGGTTATGAGCCCAGCGAGCTACCGAGCTGCTCCACCCCGCGTCGGTTAGCGCAATCCTAAAGGAATAACGCTAATTACCCAAAACGAGATTTACTTCGAAGAGCTAGCGGCGGCAGCAACTGCTGCAAGCGCTGATTTCAAGCGATCTTGAGCTTTACCGTATGCAGCCCAATCTCCCGCTTTCTGCGCACGAAGTCCATCGCTATATGCAGCTTGCGCACTAGCAATTGCAGATTTGAGAGAACTTCCAGAGTTCGTTGTTCCAGATGATGTCGTGGTTCCAGTTGTGGAATTAGTGACAGTGCCGGAGTTGCCACCAAAGACTTGATCCAGCGCACCTTGAAGTGATGAATCAAAGCCAATTTGATCTCCGAATGAGACAAGAACTTTCTGAAGAAGTGGATATGCCGCAGAGTTTGAAGTTGCGCGCACATAAACCGGTTGAATGTAGAGAAGTCCTCCACCTACCGGAAGTGTCAGAAGATTTCCGAGTACTACATCAGATCCACCTTGGCGCAATAGTGAGAGCGCTGTTGCAACCTCTGGCTTGGCTTCGAAGTTAGAGGCCACTTGCGATGGACCAGAGATATTGGTGGAGCGAGGTAATTGCAGGACGGTGATTTTTCCGTAATCAGGACCGTTATCAGAATTTACAACTGCAAATCCAGTGAGGTTCTGACGATTTCCACGCGGTACAAATGATGTGGTCAGAGAAAATGCAGATTTCTTATCGCCCGGCAATTGCATTGTTGTGTAATACGGAGGCTGGAGAAGTAAGTTGCCGCCCAGTGTTGATGGGTCGGTAGGAACGCGCCAGAAATCTTGACCGCCATAAAAAGCGCTCGCGGTACTGACGTGATAGGTCGCGAGTACATCGCGCTGTACAGCGAAGAGATCCTCTGGATAGCGAACATGCGCGAGAAGATCTTTAGACATCTCGCTCTTGTTTTTGAGCGAGCCAGGGAAGGCCTTGCTCCAGGTTGTCAGGACTGGATCTTTCGCATCCCAGGCATAAAGTTTGACTGAACCATCGTAAGCATCGACGGTCGCCTTAACTGAGTTGCGAATGTAGTTCACATTCGCATTAGGAAGCGTCGCGACAGAAGCTGCACTGCTGCTTACAGAGTTAGTGGTTGCATCCGCAATGTTGGTCTTCTTGGAGTATGGATAGCCCGCACTAGTGGTGTAACCATCGAGAATCCAGATGATTTTGCCATCAACAATTGCAGGATAAGCATTGCCATCAAGAGTTAACCATGGGGCTACCTTGGATACTCGCTCCAGTGGATTGCGGTTGTAGAGAATCTTGGAGTCAGAGTTGACTAAGTTCGAAAGAACAATGCGTTGTTCCTTGTATTTAATCGCGAAGAGCAGGCGTGAGAAGAGGTTGCCCATGGGCACTCCACCCTTACCGGTGTAGGTGTAGTTCTTCTGACCATTGGCTGAATTGTCATCGGGATAATCAAGTTCTGCTGCAGTACTTGACTTAGATCCACCCACGATTGAGTAATCCGGAACATTCTCACCAAAGTAAACCCGAGGTTGGAAATCACCAAGTCCACTAGTTGGAGGAATATTGCCCACTTCAAAACTTGGCTTTCCATCTGAGTCAACAGTGTTGCCATAGGCAGCAACGAATCCAAATCCGTGGGTATAAACCAGGTGATCATTAATCCAGTTACGTGAAGGATTGCCATCGATATTGAGTTCGCGTACCGCAACAACTGCATCACGCTGTTTTCCATTCACGGTGTAACGGTCTACATCCAGTGAATCTGCAAATGAGTAGTAGGGCTTGATTTGCTGGAGTTGGCGGAAGGTCGCAGGGAGCACGTTGGGATCCATCAAGCGGATATTAGAAATGGTCGAAGCATCATTACTGAGCTGACCTGCGCTGGTCGCAATTGTTGCGTCATAATCTTTAACGGTGATATTTGAGAGGCCGTAGGCATCTCGAGTCGCGTCAATATTTCGCTGAATGTAAGCCTCTTCTTTCGAAGATTCGCTTGGCTTTACCGTGAATTGTTGAATCAGGCTGGGATAGACCCCGGCAATAAGTAATGAAGCAATCAACATGAGCGATACGCCTGCTGCAGGAAGTATCCAGGAGCGGCGAATAATGTTGGCAAAAAAGAGCAACGAACAAATGACTGCGATACCAGCAAGGATTGCTTTGGCCGGAAGTACCGCATTTACATCGGTATAAGCCAGACCTGTGATGAGTTTGCCCTCTTTGAGTGCCAAGGCGTAACGGTCGAACCAATAGGCAACTGCCTTGATGAGAACGAGGACGCCGAGAAGAACAGAGAGTTGTACTCGAGCTGCGACAGTAGTGCGATCTTCTTGAACTGCAGGACGGATACCTCCATACAAGTAATGAACTGCCGCGGCGGCAATGATAGAGATAAGAATTGTGGAGATAGCCCAACCGATAAGTGCCTGATAGAACGGCAACTTAAATGCGAAGAATGAGATATCTAGATTAAATTGAGGATCTTTAACTCCGAATGGAGTTGCATTCTTAAATTCTAACCATTGTGTCCAGAGTCGTGAACCCGAACTGCCTGCAAAATAGAAGAGTGCAAGAGCAAGTGCAATAAGTACATAGCGGCGCACTGGTTCGATCTGACTGCGATAGCGATCGAGATTTTCTGCCTCGACAGTTGTGGGAACATAAATTGGTCTGGTGCGATAAGCAAGATAAACGTTAATCGTAATAATCAGAGAGGTAAGAAATCCAAAGCCGATAAAGAGCAGAGCCTTTGTTTGTAAGACCGTAAACCACACATCGCTGAAATCAACTGATCTAAACCATAAGAGATCGGCATAAACACCGCTGAGCGAGATGAGAATCGCTCCTAGAACAAAGAGTGTTCCGATAGTCCAAGCTAGCGGACCAAATTTACGAGGAAGCGGAGGAGGGTTATTTCCTGCACCTTGGTTGAAGCGGCCACCTGGGAATTGAAATGAACTCATGCGTAGAACTCTATCGAAACTCTTGCTCTACCTTTACACGACAAAATGAGCGCTTATGTGGTGATTAGTTAGCAGTGGGGTGCTGGGGTGATAGCTCCCGAGAGAAAATGAATCGCTTCATTGAGCGAGTGAATGGGAACGATTTGCAAGTGTGCCGGCTTTCGGGTGATGTCCGAGCAATTGCCCGCCGGGATCAGAATCACTTTCGCGCCTTTTACTGATGCACCGATGAGTTTCTGATCAATCCCGCCAATCGCCCCGACCGTACCGGTTTCGTTGATCGTTCCAGTTACTGCAATCTTGCGACCATCGATGAGTGAAGGCGCCTTTATCTTTGCAACTATCGCGATTGCAAAACCAAGACCCGCGCTAGGACCGCCTGTCTCTTTTAATTCAAAGGAGACTTTACTTGAGCGGAGTTCTTTCGCTAATTGCGGATCGGTTTTCGCAAGGAACATCGCTGCCGCAATTGCTGCTAAATCTTGCGCGCCTTGCATTTCACGTTCTCCTTCTGCCTGTACCTTCTTTGAATCAATCTTTTCGGGATAGACAAAATCGCGCGGTAACACAACCGAGTGGCCATCAATCCAACCTGCGATGATAATCGGCGCAGTGATATGCGCTTCAGGATTAGAGACCAAAACGGTAAGTGCATACAACTTGCCCGAGACCGGATAAGTGCTTAAAAGTGATTTACTTGATTTACTTGAATTAACGGAATCGGAAGTTGTCGTCTCGGATGTAAAAGAAACATTCTTGCCCAAGAGATCATAAGCAGGGCCAGGTTGCATAACTACATAAGGCAAGGGAATAAATTGGGCGGCGATAACCAGTGCCACGGTGATGAGTAAAGGTGGGCGGGAGAGATAGCGAGGAAGACTCACTGCTTCAATTTATCCTTGAGGTGGTTCTTTAGGATCTCTAAAGCTGGCCTGAAAGCGATTGAAATTATTGACTGAGCGATTCGTCTCATTCGAATATTTATCTTGGAATTTAGAGACCCAGACGACGTAAACAATCGCCCCGATGACAGCACCTGCTGGAATTACCCACCAAATCAAGGCGGCAAATGCAATGTTGTTGCCGCTACCAGAGGTCATCCCGCTGCTGGAGCTACTGCCGTTGCCGGCCTGCGCCACTGCTACTGAAATGGCTGAAAGCAGGTGGGTCAACATTTCCTAAGCCTAACAAGGCAAGGGGGTTGGCGCTTACCTGGCGACGCTGACGCCCTTCGGCCCATTCAGGAAAACCTCGCCGAAAAATCTGAATTTCGGGAAGTAATTTGCTCTGTTGCCCGTTACCTTAGCGTTAATCATTTTCGTAGAAATCGCTAGTAGAGATAGAGATGGAGATAACGTGGCATCGAAGTTTGGCTTTGGTCCCGAGGACTCCGATGAAGAGAACCCGGATAAGTCTGAGAACCCTGCACACTCCAATAATCCCGGTGAACCCTTCGGCTTTAGTGCCCCGGACATGCAAGCGCTGATGGCGCAATTTGAAAGCATGGGAATAAATCCACAAACAATTTTCTCGCAAATGTCACAAGTATCAGGAATCTTAGGTTTCAATCCATTGACCGGAAAAGCAAATAGCTCAGGTTCACTAGTACCTTTGGAAACTATTCGCGAGATTGGTCGCCAATTTATTGCAGCACAATCTCAACTTCCCGTCGGCACCGTTGATCTAACGCAATCTGCTGCAGCGCTAGATCTTGCTGATCTCTGGCTTAATGACGCCACAATATTTCCAGCCCTCACTCGTCATCCATCGGCGGCGTGGAGTCGGCGTGAGTGGTTAGACGCTTCCGTAGAGGGCTGGCAGAAATTAGTGGAGCCGTTGGCGAATGGAATGGCTGCGGCGTTGACATCGATTGTGGAACAGAGCAATGGTGTGGAACAGAGCAATGGTGTGGACGAGGTGGACCCGACCCAAAGCGAAGCAAATAGTGCACTGGGCTCCCTGCCCTCGATGCTCCCCATTCTTCGTTCGGTCATGGGCACACTCTTTGCTACCCAACTCGGAAACTCTGTCGGCGCACTGGCCCTGAGCGTCACTGGCTCTAATGATGTTGCGCTCCCGCTCTTTAAGAGCTTTAACGCCCACCTAATCCCCCAAAATGCCATTGGTTGGGGCGAGGGGTTAGATATTCCCGAGGATGAAATTCGCATCTTCTTGGCGCTGCGCGAATCCGCTGCCGCCCGGCTCTTTGCCCACACCCCATGGTTATCTGAATATATTTACGATGCAGTTTCGTCATATGCCAGTGGAATTCGAATTGATATTCAAACTATGCAAGAGCAGGCAGAGTCGGCAATGAATACCGGCGAACTCGACCTCAACAATCCACAGTCCATTCAAATAGCAATTAATCAAGGGCTTTTCACGCCCGAAGCGACTCCAAAGCAAGAGGCTGCTCTCGCACGATTAGAAATAGCACTCGCACTTATCGAGGGTTGGATTGATCAACTCACTACTCAAGCAGCGGGCGAACGGTTGCCTTCATATGCCGCGCTCTCTGAAACCCTTCGCCGGCGTCGTGCAACTTCAGCGCCGACACAGCAACTATTTTCTTCACTCTTTGGATTAGAAGTCTCGCCGCGCAAGAGTCGCGAGTGCGCAAAGTTTTGGAGTGATGTAAAAGCAATCGGTGGAATGGAGCTATGTGACGGTCGCTGGGAAGATCCGGCGCTTCTTCCCAATACCGATGAAGTCAGCGATGCCAAAAAGTTTTTAGAGAGCACCACTGTTCCCGACGATTTATCAGGTCTCATTTAGATTTAGTTGAAAGCCGGACCAAAAATACCGGGGCAATAAAAAGCGAGATCCCCAGGCGCACGATTCGTTATTTGCCTTCCCCTTGCAAATAAAGAACGGTTATCTGAGGACCTCGTAGTGCAGAACCTACGATAAGTAATCATGAGAATCAACTGAATGCAGGCTCAATCCCAAGCGAATTTCATTTGATTTTTCTGACAGAAAGAACTAATGCAATCTCATTCTCAGAACGCAAAACCCTGAAGTATGAGATGAGATTTACTTCCCAACATCTCACTCCTCGCGCCTTACTAATATCCGACCGCCCGCCCTTTATGATGGCAACCGCGTCGGGCCTCGAGAAAAGTAAGAAAAGTGAGAAGTGCGGAAGAGGCAAGGCGAGCAAGAGCTGAAATTTCTTACTGACGCAGAAGAGAATCTCTGCTCTCTGTTGATAAGTTGTTGATAACTTTAACTATCTAGGTGGATAAGAAAGGAAATCGGTGGATAACTTTCTTCAAGAAGATCTCTTCGCCGATATCTTGCCGCCGGTGTCCTCCGATAGCTCCTTAACTCGCAGTCCAATCCCTGGTAGCAAGCCGCCATCGCTCAAAAACAATGCACTGGCACACCTTCCAGAGTTCCGAGTCATCCGCAGCAGTCGGCGCAAACGGAGTATTCAGGCTTTTCGGACAAATGGCATTATTGAAATCCACATTCCAGCAAAAGTCTCCAGAAAACAGGAGTTAGAACTCATCCCCGAGATGATCGCCCTAGTTCTCAAGCGAGAAGCCAAATCCCGAAAGAGCGATGAAGAACTTGTTCATATGAGCGCCGAGCTTCTAGGCGCCTATCTCCCAGAATTTACGCAGCGCCCCGCCTCGGTAGCCTGGAAGCCGATGCGCGAGCGCTGGGGTTCATGCACCACCGTGGACCGCACTATTCGGATATCTAGCCGCCTAGAAGCAGCTCCTGACTATGTCATCCGCTTTGTCCTCTTTCACGAGCTAATCCACCTGCGGATTCCCGGCCATGGCGATGATTTCTACGCGCTGCTCGATCGAATGCCCGATAAGGATCGCGCCGAGTCCTTCCTCGAGGGCTATGAGGCAGGAATTGCCGCCCACTCCCTAGGCGAAGAGATTACGCCCCTTTAATTGAGGTTTTAATTGAAGTTAATTTAAGCGTGGACACGCTCAATTTTCTGTGGATTTCCCCCGTACGCACGCTCACGAGGGGTATCGTGCTCTCATACGCACGACGGGTCGCAGAGAATCTGCGCGCCTGAGAGTGCGGCGATAGGAGGGTCATCATGGCTGAGGAATACAAGGGTGAGGCTTACTGCGTTAAGTGCAAAGAGAAGCGTGCCTTCGAAGGACACGTAAAAGTCTCTGATTCTGGTCGCCGCATGGCACAGGGCATCTGCCCAGTGTGTGGCACAAAGGTCAACCGCATTTTGGGTAAGGCTTAATACCGAAATTTAAAGCTAGACGCCCCGCGAGATTTATTTCTTGCGGGGCGTCTTTCTTTTTCGCCCGCACTGCACAGAAACTGCCGTCGCATCACGGGCCGGCTCAAAAACACCGAGGCTAGGGCGATGTCCCCACTCGATCTCATCCCCGTAATGGCTCCAGGCGTTTTTCTCCATGGGCGCTCGCCTACCTACTTGGGCTTCACTCATCGGGGACTCTTCCTCGAATTAGATAACCAACCTGAGTTGCACGCACTCCTCGCTTCGCTCATGAAGGGCGGCGCCGATCGCGAGGTGAGAGCAAGTGTCGAGAAGGCTTCACCATCTAGATCAGCTAGTTCAGCTAGTTCAGCTAGTTCAGCTAGTTCATCGAGGCCTTCAACGAATCTTGCTCTCTCCGCACTTGCAGAAACCTTTGCGGTCTCTAGCGATGCACTTCTCAAGTTTCTGCGCCCGCTCATTGCAGAAGGATTCATCTACCTGCAGATACCGCTCGAAGAGGAGTATCGCACCGCTAGTGTGAAATCGGAGAGCCTCTCTTCAAGAATAAAAAGTGAAGAGAGTATTTCCGGCTGGCGATCGCCGGGATTTGGGCGTGAAGAAATTCTTAATAGAGCAAACTTTTCAATTCTTATCTTTGGGAAGAACCGTTTAGCGCTAACGATTTATTCATTGCTGCTGGCATCTGGATTTTCACATTGCAAAATTATCTCTCGAGATCGTGGCATACAACTTGCTCGTGATACGAGAACCACTCCTTTGTCAGCTCGCCGACCATCAAAACGAGTTGAACCCAGCGATATTTACGGCTTGACCATGCGAAATAGCGATATCGGCCGCGATATTCACGATGTTATGCAGGATATTCGCAAAAGTTCATCACTTCTCTATTTTGATAATTTATCGATTCCACACACTCCTGATTTCATTATCTCGGCCGAATCCACTGCCCCAGAACTCTCACAGCGTTGGATAAGTGAAGCAATCGCACATATTGCGATTACTGATCTTGAGGAGAGCTTTATCGAAGTCGGTCCATTAGTAATCCCTGGCGCAACTCCCTGCCTCCATTGTGTGGGGCTAGCTCGAACGAGAGACAATCCCATCTATCGCGATATTGAACTACTTAGATCTCTTGAAAAACCAAGAGAAATTCCTGCTGGTCTAGTTGCGCTGATATCTGGAGCAATAGTTCTAGAAGTCGCCGAATTTGCCGCGACCGGAAATAGTTCGTTAGTGGGTTCCACTGCGCGTTATGACGCCCGCAACCCCTCCGAACTCCTACGCCAATATTGGAACAAATCCGAGGAATGTGGCTGTACCGAAAAAGTTATTGCTCGCTAGCAATGTTTATCAGATGAACTGATATCAGATCCGCTAACGAGCAATATCATTTATATATCTTTTAAATAACTTTTAATATCTTTTAACTGGCGAGCTCCTCCAGGCTCTCAAAGGCACGAACAAGTCGTGGTCGACCCACTGTGCGACGGGCAGCGATGACTTCTCCATTGTCGAAGAGTTCGCCTCCCCAGACTCCAGCAGGTTCACCGCGCGAGAGTGCGCCCTCTAAACATGCAGCCTTCAAGGGGCAAGTGCCGCAGAGAGACTTGGCATAGGTGATGGTGGCGTTATCGTCGGCGAAGAAGGTATCGGGTTCTGCACTGTGGCAGGGCAAGTCGTAATCAGCGTTAGAGATATCGCTGATGCCGATCTTTGCATCTAGGCCTTGGGCCCAGCCGGGTATTAATAGTTCGCTTAGGAGAACTGACATAGTCCTCACCATCCCTTTCCATTTCTTTTAACTGCATTGGTCTTGTTGGTTTTTACCCTGAAAAAGCAAAAGGGCCGCTCATCCTGTGAAGGATTTGCGGCCCTGGGGCTTTGTTATCGGTTATCCGATAGCGCTCCAGGATCCGCTCTTCACGTACTTGGCCTTATTTGCTGGGGTTGCATAATTAAATGCAGACGCACCTGCGAAGTGGCTGAAGTGGGTATGAGCGGCTGATGTCACAGCTGCCCCCACAAATGTGGAGGTACGCCAAGTAGACGCTGCGAGAGCGTTAACGGAGCGAACTGCGAGTGACATGCGAGAAGGGTAACTGACGGTTAGCACAGCGTGCAAGTTAATTAATTGCCGTCAGGCAGTGACGGCAAATTAGACGAGGCCGGCAAGAAATGGGCTAGGTGACCCCGCATATGAGATGTGTACCTGGTGGCGGGCGCGAGTCAGGCCCACATAGAAGAGGCGCCGTTCTTCATTGGTGTCGCTGCCCATCGGCAAGAAGCCTTCGCTGACACCTGCAAGAAAGACGTGATCCCATTCCAAGCCCTTGGCTGCATGCAAGGTGGCAAGAACTACCCCGGGCAAGGTTGGAGGGTTGTTCTGTTCGGCGCGATCTTCAAGCTCCCGCAAGAAAGTACGCATCGTTGGAGCGCCATCGGCTTTCATTGTTTTAGCCAGACGGATAAATGCCTGCACATAATCTGAACTTCCAAATGGTCGCAAGATGGATTCAAGCTCTGAATACCAATCACCATTTTCGGCGGGAAGAACAGATGCCTGACGGATAATTCGCATCGCATCTTTCACATCCACGCGTTCAAAGAAGCGCTCTGAACTCTTTATTAGTGAATCTATCTTAGATTTCTGCAGCGCTTGCGCGAACGCGTCGAGTTGGCTGTTTGTCCGAGTCAATATTGCAATAGTGGGTTGTTGGCTCTCGCTAGCACCCGAAGCCGAATGGCTCTCTTTGATTGCAATAATCTTTTCTACAATCTCTTGCGCCTCCGCGTTCACGGAATCTGCGCGGTGAATTACTGGCGCAATCCCGTGTTCATTCATGGAGGACAATTCATGGCCTGCTGGGGCGAGCATGCCGCCTTGGCGAAGTATCGAGTTAGCGGTGCCGATAATTTCTGGTGTGGAGCGATATCCACGTGAGAGGCGAATGACTTCTGCGCGCGGATATTTATTGGTGAAATTCAAGAGAAATGAGGAGGTTGCGCCAGCAAACGAATAGATAGTTTGCGCTGCATCTCCCACAACGCAGATCTCTTCGCGATTGCCGAGCCACAGATTTAATAGACGCTGCTGAAGTGGCGATACATCCTGATATTCATCTACTGTGAAATATCGATATTGATCGCGGATACGTTCGCGAACATCGCGATCCTCCTCAAGCATTCCGACGGTCAATAGCAAGACATCTTCAAAATCTATTGCCCGCTCTTCTCGTTTGAGAGTTTCGTAGGCAGCATAGATTTTTGAGACTTCTTCTAAATTCTGCTTATCGCTCTTGCTGTTCTGCACGCGGATAGCGCGACCTTGAGCGAGTGCTGACTCCACATAATCTTCGGGGCCAATCTCGAGCACCTTTGCCCATTCAATTTCACCGGCAACTTCGCGGAGTGTGGAAGCTTGAGGCGCAAGTGCAGTGTCAGCGCGAGAGATGGATTCGGAGAGGAAACCAGATTTAACAGTAAGCAATGAAGGAAAAGAGCCACCAAATGTGTATGGCCAGAAGTACATCAACTGTTTAAGTGCAGCGGAGTGAAATGTTCGCGCAGTTGCATTAGGAATTCCAAGTGTGCGAAGTCTGGCCCGCATTTCACCAGCTGCGCGAGCAGTAAAGGTAAGAGCTAAGGTCTTGTTCGCATCGGTAACTCCAGCAGCAATTGCATATGCGATGCGATGAGTAATAACGCGAGTCTTACCTGTGCCCGCACCTGCGATAACACAGACAGGGCCGCGAATTGCTTTCACAACCTCTGTTTGTTCGGGATCTAAACCTTCAAGAATTTCATCCATGGATAGTGCGCGTCCGGCGGATGCACTTTGAAATGTAGATGTGCGAGAAGAGGGCGTGTGAGAGTTGGACGTACTCATTAAGAGCTCCAGCGCTCTCCACCGGTGAGATCAGCAATTGCACTGCCATCTGCGCAGTACCAGGCTTCTAACATTCGGCGAGAGACGCTCATGCCTGGTGGCAGAAGCAGCGTCTTATCGGCGATTGCTTGTTTCATCGATGCCCGTGAATACCAACGAACTTCTTCAATCTCTTGGCCATCAGGGCGGGCCGCTTCTGGATTACTAGTAATGGCATGGAAGGCAATCATGATCGAGGCGGGAAATGGCCA
>CAEZSC010000005.1_pt1 | contig 31910 bp, 30 predicted proteins | sample 7263881 | NCBI WGS metagenome assembly CAEZSC01 (sample SAMEA6813768, study PRJEB35770) | uncultured Actinomycetes bacterium | biome: Freshwater; feature: Freshwater reservoir; material: water | place: Czech Republic | collected 2017-04-14 | depth 0.5m m
CGACAGAGAACTTCGTATGCGACTTCGGAGGCAGTCGAGACATCACCTACGACAACTTGTTCGCCTTCGGTGACCATTACCCCACCCACAATTCGGGCATTGTGGGTGGCTCGCGCGCCACACCAACACAACGCTTCTACCTGCAGAGTTTGTACTCGATCGGCCAGCTCTACTAATCGCGCTGAACCTGGAAAGAGATGGGTACGAAAATCGGCGAGAATTCCAAATGCGAAAACATCGATTCCCAAACCGTCTACTACCCGAGCGAGCTGTTCAATCTGAACGCTTTGGTAAAACTGGGCTTCGTCGCAAATTACGAAGTCAACGCGATCGCCTTGGGAGAGTCGCTCAACAATGAATTTGTGAATATCTATATCTTCATCAACCTCTATCGCATCACTCTGTAAGCCAAGTCGCGACGAGATCTGTCCGCGTCCAGCTCGATCCTTATTGGTGAAGATAAGACCCTGACGGCCTCTGGTCTGGTGATTGTGCGCGGTCTGGAGGGCCAGCGTTGATTTACCGCTATCCATCGTTCCGCAGTAATAGATCAGCTCAGCCACGAAGGTATCCTGCCATTTTCTCGGGAAGAGAGTCTGTTGAAATGATGTGAGATGTACTGGTGTCCGAGAGGGGACTTGAACCCCTAAGCCCTTGCGGGCACTAACACCTCAAGCTAGCGCGTCTGCCAATTCCGCCACCCGGACAGGTGAATAGCGCACGATACCAAGAGAAGGCAGGCAGGAGCAAAAGCGAGTGATTTAGGGCAGGATTGACCCGTGACCAACAACTACTCAGAGCTCGAAGAAGATTGCATACAACTGTGCCAAGAACTTATTCGTATCCCTTCCGTTAATTTTGGAGAGGGGAGAGGCGATGAGAAAGCAGTTGCCGAATACGTTGCGGCCAAGCTCGCAGAAGTCGGCATTGCAAGTGAACTCATCGAGGCTGGTCCTAATCGGGTAAACGTCGTAGCTGAGATCAAGGGTTCTGATTCATCTCGTCCGGGTTTGATTCTTCATGGGCATTTAGATGTTGTTCCAGCTAACGCCGATGATTGGAGCGTCGATCCTTTTGCCGGCGTAATTAAGGATGGATATATCTGGGGTCGAGGCGCAGTAGATATGAAGGATATGGATGCCATGATGTTGGCAACTGTCCGCTCTTGGGCCAAGTCCGGATATGTTCCACCACGAAATATTCTCCTTGTCTTCTTCGCTGATGAAGAAGCGGGAAGTATCTACGGCTCTAGATGGCTGGTGAAGAATCGTCCAGAACTCTTTGCTGGATATTCAGAAGCCATCTCTGAAGTAGGCGGCTTCTCTGTAACCATTGCCGGTGGCCACCGACTCTACTTTGTCGAAGGAGCGCAGAAGGGAATTCAATGGATCAAGCTCACCGCGAAAGGCGATGCGGGGCATGGTTCGTTTATCAATCCCAACAATGCGGTCACTAAGTTAAGTAAAGCAGTCGCTCGAATCGGCGACTACGAATGGCCACAGCGAGAGACCAAGACCGGTGGAAAGTTTTTCCGCAAGATCGCAGAACTTACTGGTGACGTTTACGATGCCACAAACGTGCGCCCACTGCTTAAGCACATCGGGGGAGCGGCACGGATGATGGGTGCAACCATTCAAAACACCGCGAATCCAACGATGTTAGAGGCGGGTTATAAAGCGAATGTAATTCCAGGTTCGGCATCGGCGGTTGTCGATGGTCGTTTTCTGCCAGCGTTTGAGGGCGAACTTGTTTCAACCATTCGAGAATTAGCCGGCGCAGATATTGAGGTTGAACTTCTGGTTCGAGACATCGCGCTCGAAGTTGATTTCGAAGGTCCACTAGTTGAAGCCATGATTTCTGCAATTAACAAATTTGATCCAGAAGGAATACCAGTTCCTTATGTAATGAGTGGTGGAACAGATAACAAGGCGCTCTCCGAACTCGGAATCGTAGGATATGGATTTAGTCCACTTCGCTTACCAGCAGATCTTGATTTCTTCGCGCTATTCCATGGAGTTGATGAACGGGTTCCGGTAGCGGGGCTGGTATTTGGAGTTAATGTCTTGAAAGAATTATTAGAGACCTGTTAAATCTGATACTTCATCAAGTGCATCACGCACTTGAGCTGGCAAGACAATTTCTTCCACTGTCATGATTCCTCGTAGCTGTGCCGCGGTTCGTGCACCCACGATCGCACTAGATACGCCATAACGATCGCGAACCCAAGAAAGCGCTACCTCAATCGGGGAGTAGCCCAACCCTTCGCCAGCGACACAGACCGCATCTACAATCTTGCGACTTCGCGCATCCATATATGGAGCAACAAAACCGGAGAAGTGCGGGCTCGCTCCACGTGAATCAGAAGGCGTGCCGGAACGATATTTTCCAGTGAGAACGCCTCGGCCAAGAGGCGACCAAGCGATGAAACCCAACTTCATCTCCTCGGCCGCGGGCAAAACTTCATTTTCAACGTTTCGGTTAAGTAGTGAATATTCGTTTTGTAGTGAAGCAATTCCGGCCTTACCAAATAGCGGATTTTGTAGCGTTGCAGCACGTGCGCTCTGCCAGCCATTAAAATTAGATATTCCGACATACCGCACGCGTCCCGAAGTGACGGCGATATCTAGCGCTGACAGCGTCTCTTCTAATGGCACATTGGGATCCCATGCGTGAACTTGCCAGATATCAAGATATTCCGTACCAAGTCGAGTCAAACTCTTATCCAAGTCCGCTAATAATGATGTTCGCGAGTTATTCACTACTCGCTCACCGGATGCGAAGGAGATGCCAGCCTTGCTTGCAAGTACAACTTGCTCGCGAGGAATTAGTGTTCCTAAAAAGCCGCCAATAACTCGCTCGCTATCTCCATCGCCGTACACAGCGGCCGTGTCAATTAATGTTCCACCTGCATCGACAAAAGTCTTGAGTTGGTCTGCTGCTTCCAATTCATCGGTATCACGACCCCAAGTCATTGTTCCCAAGCCCAGTCGGGAGACTTTAAGGCCGGTTGATCCTAGGTATCGCTCTTCCATGCCTCTGACCCTAGCAAGCAAGCGGAGAAATTCTCGGTAACCTTGGCTCATGCCAGTCGCAAAATCTGTTGAGATACATCTCCTGCGACATGGCCATTCCTCCGCCAATGGACTCGGTATTTTGGCGGGTCGAGATAACTCTGTGAAATTATCGCCAGCTGGAATCGCTCAAGCAGAAGCGCTTATCCCCATTCTTCAGGGTGGCTCTTACGACTTAGTGCTCTCTAGCCCAATTTATCGTTGCCAGGAAACTCTCTACCCATTTCTGGAATCTATCTCCAATAAGAGAGCTCAGACTCCCTTTCGCCTGGAAGATCGATTGCAAGAGATGGACTATGGAGATTGGTCAGGCAAGAAACTTTCAGCACTCGGTAAGAAACCACTTTGGAGAACAATTCAAAGTCGTCCTTCGTTGGTTCGGTTTCCGCAAGGTGAGTCATTTCTTGAGATGTCTCACCGAGTAAATGAAGTCCTGCATGAGATTTTGCAGACAAAGGCAGAGCGGGTATTGGTCTGTAGCCATGGTGATGTAATCAAGGCAATGATTGCGCAGGGATTAGGACTACATCTCGATCAATTCCAACGAATCATTGTCGATCCAGCATCGATTAGCGTGATTAGCCTTTCACCTGACGGTGCTTCGATTATCAAAGTGAACGACACTTCACATCTACCTACGAAAAACGGAAGTGGCAAGGCAAAGAAGAGAGGACCGCTGCTCGGTGGCGGCGCTGGTCGATGAGCAGAATTATTTACGAACACGCTTCAGTGGATCGCTTCACGGTAGGAACGGTTGGACTGCCCGGAGAGCGTGCATTCTTTATTCAGGCACTTTCCGACGCCGGGCTTAATACAGTTGCAGTTGAAAAGAATCAGGTTATTGCTCTCTCTGAACGAATGCGCGAACTAGTAAAGGACTTACGACGAGCAGAGCTAGCTAGCCTTGACGAACTTTCAATTGAGCCAGTCCCGGACTCAAAACCACTCGAGTTTCCGATTGAAGAGGATTTCACGGCCGGCGTAATTGGTTTTACGTGGGATGCATCGATCCAGCGGGTTTTCGTTGAGCTACAGGCGATTACTGAGATTTCCGAGCAAGAACTTCTCAGTTTCGATGCCGACATCTCTGACATAGAAGATCCACCAGATTTATTAAGGGTCTCGCTGCGAATTTTCCAAGTTCGAGGATTTTGCGATAGAGCGCAAGCTCTGGTTGCGGCAGGAAGACAGCCGTGTCCTTTCTGTGGACTTCCGATAGATCCAAATGGGCACCTCTGTCCGCGCGCTAATGGTTATCGACGTTAATGCGCAAGCTCTGCTCGACACTGCAGAGCTCACAGTTGTTGGACGGTTAGTGGATGCCTCTAATGCCACTCTTCTCTGCTCCATCAACGAGGAGATTAGAGTTATCTACAAACCAATTGCTGGGGAGCGGCCTCTCTGGGATTTTCCAGATGGAGATCTCGCCTCCCGTGAAGTCGCTGCCTACTACATCTCAAAGGTGGGGGGTTTTGATCTTGTCCCTTATACAACTCTGCGCGACGGTCCATTCGGAAAGGGTTCGGTTCAGCATTGGATCGATAACGATGAATCTATAGACATTGCAGTTTATGGGCAGAGCGATGATCTCCAACTTCGCGCTCTCGCACTCTTTGACGCAGTCTTGAATAATACCGATCGCAAATTCGGCCACCTATTACTGACAAAAGAGGGCAAACTATTTGGTTGCGATCATGGCGTCACCCTGCACACCGATCCAAAACTTCGAACCGTTTTGTGGCAGTGGAGTGGGGATGCATTGACGCCACAGGAAATAGAACAACTCAGAAATTTGCGTAGCGTTCTAGATACTCAATATCTCGGCCAATTAATTTCGGCAGCTGAAATAGATGCACTGACTTCACGGATAGATGAATTGATACGGATTCAGCGGATGCCCACTCCGAGTGATGAATGGCCTGCGGTTCCTTGGCCTCCCTTCTAACCCCACTCCATTAAGATGGAACAATGAATAGTTGGCCAACCACCTACCTGCCACCTTTGGATGCGCGGTTCAACGTTCCACCACTTCTTATTGAGGCGGCTCGCGGTTCCGGACTACTTTCGCAATCTAACGGCGAGATATTCAATATGTATGTTTGTGGAATCACTCCGTACGATGCAACACACCTAGGTCACGCCGCCACCTACTTAACTTTTGATTTAATCAATCGTTATATGCGAATCCGAGGTTGCGAAGTTAATTTCGTGGAGAACATTACCGATATCGATGATCCACTTCTCGAGCGTGCGAAAAGAGATAACGTGGACTGGAAGGATTTAGCGGCTTCTCAAATTGCGCTTTATGAGGCGGATATGACCGCGCTTCATATTCTTCCTCCAAAAGATTTTGTTCCAGTTACAGAAGTAATGCCGCTCGTTGAAAGCGCAATATCGCAACTGGTAGCTCGAGGTTTCACTTACACCATAGAGAACGATCTATATTTCGACTGTTCAAGTTTCATAACGGACTTGCCTATCTCCTACGAGCAGGCACTAAGTATTTTTGCAGAACGCGGGGGAGACCCGGAGCGATTGGGGAAACGTGATGCCCTGGATCCAGTTCTCTGGATCGCACACCGCGAGGGTGAGCCGAAGTGGAATTCTGTGCATGGCGCTGGTCGACCTGGATGGCATATCGAGTGCTCGGTTATTGCACTTCGATATTTGCTCGGCGAATCTTTTCTCAAGCAAGATCGAACCAAAGAATTTCTGATCACCTTACAAGGAGGCGGAAGCGATCTTATTTTTCCGCACCACTTTATGTCTGGAGCCCTCTCCGAGGCGCTTACTGGAATCTCCTTCGCGGAACATTTTGTGCATACTGGAATGGTTGGTCTTGATGGCGAGAAGATGAGTAAGAGCAAAGGCAATCTGGTCTTTGTATCTAAATTGTTAGAAGAGGGTAGAGAAGCCGTCGCAATTCGTCATGCGCTACTTACTTCCCACTATGCATCCGATCGGATGTGGAGCGATGAAATCCTTAAGAAGAGTGAGGCGTCGATAGATCTCATTCGAAAAGCACTTGCTAAAGATGGTGTTGCGGGCACGCATTCGCTTATTTCCGAGATAATCCTTGCTCTTGCAGATGATCTTGATACCCCACGGGCTCTTCAATCGATTGAAACATGGGCGCTTGGCAATCACAATGGAGATGAGACAACTGGCGAAATCGCCCGAGCCCTCGATCTTTTGTTGGGGCTAGCACTCTAAGGTAGCCTTCTCACAATGAAGACTCACGCCAACCGCTCATCTGTTGGCGAATCCTCTCTTCGCAAAGCTCTTGCTCATCGAGTTGTTATTGCTGATGGCGCTATGGGAACTATGTTGCAAGCAGAAAATCCAACGCTCGAGGATTTTCAAGGCCACGAAGGTTGTAATGAAATCCTCAACGTCTCGCGTCCCGATATTGTAAAAGCGGTTCACCGTAAATATCTCGAGGTTGGCGTTGATTCGATTGAGACGAATACCTTCGGTGCTAACTGGGCCAACTTGGCTGAGTATGGGATTGAAGATCGAATCTACGAGCTTGCCTACGCCGGAGCACTTCTTGCCAAGGAGGTAGCGCAGGAATTCTCAACTCCCGATAAACCACGTTGGGTATTGGGTTCACTCGGACCAGGGACGAAGCTACCTACTCTTGGCCATACCGAGTATTCACATCTTAAGGAAGCATATTTTATCGCCTCATGTGGACTGCTTGATGCTGGATCCGACGCTCTGCTGATCGAAACGACGCAGGACTTATTGCAAGCCAAGGCAGCAATTAATGGTGCACGTGAGGCGATTGATAAGTCGGAGCGCGATGTAATTCTTATTGCACAAGTAACAGTAGAGACCACAGGAACCATGTTGCTCGGTTCTGAAATCGGAGCTGCTCTCAATGCGCTTGAACCTCTCGATATCGATCTAATCGGTTTAAATTGCGCAACGGGTCCTGCTGAGATGTCAGAACACCTGCGCGTGCTATCGAAGAGTTCTCATGCTGCTATTTCGGTCATGCCCAACGCTGGTCTTCCAGAATTAACTGCAACTGGTGCAAGTTATCCACTGCAACCGGAGGAGCTTGCAACATTTCTATCGGACTTTGTCGATGCATATGGGATAACGCTTGTCGGTGGTTGTTGCGGCACGACTCCTGCTCACTTAGCGGCCGTTGTCCAGCGTCTTGATCGTCGTGAGGTAAAGGTCCGTACGCCTGAGATCGAGACCGGCGCATCATCGCTCTACCAGTTCGTTCCATTTCGCCAAGATTTGACGTACATGTCCATTGGTGAACGGACCAACGCCAATGGATCTCGTGCTTTTCGTGATGCGCTGCTTGCTGAAGATTGGCAGAGTTGTGTTGAAATTGCGCGCGATCAGATCCGCGATGGTGCACACATGCTCGATCTCTCAGTTGATTATGTAGGACGAGATGGCGTAAGAGATATGCGCGAGCTCGCTTCAAGATTTGCCACAAGTTCAACCCTTCCTATCGTCCTTGATTCAACTGAGCCAGCAGTTCTTAAAGCGGGTCTCGAATCACTTGGTGGCCGCAGCGTTATCAATTCTGTTAATTATGAAGATGGCGATGGCCCGACTTCTCGATTTGCTCGCATCATGCCCCTTGTACAAGAACATGGCGCCGCAGTTGTCGCGCTCACTATCGATGAAGAAGGACAAGCACGCACCTCGGAGTGGAAGTTGCGCGTAGCTGTTCGACTCATCAAGGATTTGACCGAAAATTGGGGAATGCAAGTAGGGGATATTCTCATCGATACGCTCACCTTCCCGATAGCGACCGGGCAAGAGGAGACTCGAAAGGATGCTATCGAAACTCTTTCTGCAATTAGAGAACTGAAGAAAATCTATCCCGGAGTTCAAACTACCCTTGGGGTCAGCAACGTCTCCTTTGGACTTAATTCGGCGGCACGAATAGTTCTCAACTCAGTATTTCTTTCAGAAGCAGTCGCTGCTGGTCTTGATTCAGCGATAGTTCATCCCTCGAAAATCATGCCCATGGCCAGGATTGATGAGCGAGCTCGTGAAGTTGCACTCGATCTTGTGTATGACCGTAGAACTTTCGATAATCAAGGCAACTGCACTTACGACCCACTTTCAATTTTCCTCGAACTCTTTGATGGCGTAGAAGCGGCCTCCAATAAACTCACGCGAGCAGCAGAGCTCGCTGCGCTACCACTGGCCGAACGTTTAGAACGCAGAATTGTGGATGGCGAAAAAGTTGGTTTAGAGGCAGATTTGGTTGAAGCAATGACGAACGGAATTGCGCCGTTAGCGATTATCAACGATCACTTGTTAGCTGGCATGAAAACAGTGGGAGAGCTCTTTGGAAAGGGCGAGATGCAGCTTCCATTTGTTTTGCAGTCGGCGGAAGTCATGAAGGCGGCAGTTGCAATTCTTGAACCCCACATGGAGAAATCTGATTCAGAAGGCAAAGGAAAAATTCTTCTTGCCACCGTGAAGGGCGATGTTCATGACATCGGCAAGAATCTGGTCGATATTATTTTGAGCAATAATGGATATCAGACCGTGAATATCGGTATCAAACAAACGATCAACCAGATTATTGATGCCGCGCAAGAGAACAACGTTGATGTCATTGGCATGAGTGGACTTCTTGTAAAGTCGACCGTCATTATGCGCGAGAATCTGGAAGAACTTACCTCTCGCAAACTGGATCAGAATTGGCCAGTAATCCTTGGGGGAGCAGCCCTGACTCGTACCTTTGTCGAGCAAGATTTAGCTGATGTGTATCCCGGCACTGTTCGATATGCCAAGGATGCTTTTGAAGGTTTACGTCTCATGGACACCATGATGGCCATTAAGAAAGGCGTCGAAGGAGCAGAACTTCCACCTCTCAAAGAGCGACGCACACCGAACACGCGACTCAATCGCTCTGAAATCATTGACACGGTTCGCAGCGATGTATCTGCTGTTAATGACCTCCCGCAAGTTCCATTTTATGGTTCGAAGATTATTAAAGGCATACCCATCGCAGATTATCTGCCCATGCTCGACGAACGCGCTCTCTATGTCGGTCAATGGGGTTTACAAGGCAAGCGTGGCGAATACGAATCGATGGTCGAAAGTGAGGGTCGCCCGCGTCTTCGCGCAATTCTCAATGAGGCGCAATCTCAAGGTTGGTTGAGTGCCGCTGTGGTTTACGGTTATTTCCCATGCGTCAGCGAGGGCAACGATCTGATTATTTTGCATCATGAAGGTCCGCACAAGGGTAACGAGCGAGTGAGATTTACTTTTCCGAGACAGAGTCGCGATCGTCGCCTCTGCTTAAGCGATTTCTATCGACCAAAATCTAGTGGGGAAATTGACACTGTGGCATTCCATATCGTGACTATGGGTCAGAGTGTCAGTGAAGCCACCGGGAAGTTGTTTGCGGAGAATAATTATCGTGAATATTTGGAGCTGCACGGCCTCGGTGTTCAACTCACAGAAGCTCTTGCAGAACACTGGCATGCACGCGTTCGCTCAGAGATGGGCTTTGCTAATGAAGATTCATCAGAAATCACTTCTATTCTCGACCAGGGCTATCGTGGCTCGCGCTACTCCTTTGGTTATCCAGCCTGCCCGGACCTCGCTCAACAGATACAACTCTGCGAACTACTCGAACCAGAGCGTATTGGCGTGAATCTTTCGGAGGAGATGCAACTGCACCCTGAGCAGTCCACCTCTGCAATTATTTCGCACCATCCCGAGGCTAAATACTTCAACGCGAACTGATGCCCGCCTCACCTTTTGCCGCAATCCTGTTTGATATGGATGGCACCTTGATCGACTCTGAGCCAATCTGGCTAGGCCAGGAGCGACTGTTGATGTCTGAGTTTGGGCATGAATGGACCGATGCCAATCAACAGTATTGTCTTGGGGGGCCATTATCTAAAGTTGGTCGCTACATGTCACAGCTTGTTCTTGGAGCACAAGAGCCAGAATTCTTTGAGGAGCAGCTAGTCAGTCGCGTGACCGAAGAATTGAAACTTGGTGTCAGTACCGTACCGGGTGCACTTGAGCTTGCTCGGGAAATATTCGCGGCACAGATTCCAACTGCCCTTGTCTCGGCCAGCCCTCGTTCGCTTATGAATGCAGCTCTTAATGGTTTTTATGCCATCGCTCCAGATCTGGTTGGGCTCTTTGATATCTCGATATCGATGGATGATGTGGTGCGGACTAAGCCAGATCCGGAAGGATATCTAAGCGCCGCGGCAACGTTAGGTGTTCCTATTTCAGAGTGTTTGGTGATTGAAGATTCTCTAACCGGAATAACGTCAGGATTGGCTAGCGGCGCATACGTGCTGGCAGTACCTCATCTATTCGATGTTGCAGTACAGGAGCGAATGGTGATTCTGCCTTCCCTACAAGGGCAGAGCTTGGGATCTATCGAATCTTTGTACAGATAGAATCTCGCCATGACTTCTACCCAGGCGCCACGATCTTCACTCTTTCAAGTGGGAGATCGAGTTCAACTTACTGATGCCAAAGGTAAATTGCACACCATTACGCTTCAGCTCAATCAGGAATGGCACACACATAACGGCTGGCTTGTGCACAATGAAGTGATTGGGATGCCAGAGGGAAGCGTTGTGGAAACAACAGGCGGATTGAAATTCCTAGCCTTTCGTCCACTGCTGACAGATTACGTTCTTTCGATGCCACGGGGTGCCACGATTGTTTACCCAAAAGATGCAGCACTCATTGTGGGAATGGCTGATATCGCGCCAGGAGTCCGCGTTCTGGAAGCTGGTGTGGGTTCTGGGGCCTTAACCATCTCTCTCCTCCGAGCAGTAGGAGCCAATGGCTCAGTAGATAGTTTTGAAAAGAGAGAAGAGTTTGCCGATATCGCTCGCAAGAACGTCACACACTACTTTGGTTCGCTACCAAGCAATTGGTCGTTGACGGTAGATGCTGTTCAAGAAACGAAGCACGAGCATAAATACGATCGAGTAATTTTGGACATGTTAGCGCCGTGGGAATGTGTAGATATGGCTTCAGAGGTTCTCCAACCCGGGGGAGTATTTATGGCGTATGTTGCAACGACTACCCAACTCTCTGTCACTGCAGAAGCAATTAAGTCCAGCGCAAATTTCACTGAGCCCGAGAGTATGGAATCTTTGGTACGCGGCTGGCATCACGAGGGTTTGGCGGTGCGCCCGCAGCATCGCATGATTGGACATACTGGTTTTCTTATTTTTGCGCGCCGACTTGCTCCGGGAACAATCGCCCCGGCACGCAGGAGAAGGCCTTCTAAGGGCGCTTATGGAACTTCAGAGCTAGAGAGCTAAGAATTATTTGACGTCGATTAAATCGACAACAAAGACGAGTGTCTCATTGCCCTTAATCGGTCCATAATCTGCAGATCCATATCCGAGTGAAGGTGGAACGATTAGTAGTCGACGACCGCCTACCTTCATACCTGGCAGACCTTCTTGCCAACCCTTAACAACATTGGCGAGTGGGAAGGTAGCTGGATTTCCTGATGTCCACGATGAATCTGCGATCTTGCCATCAGACCAAGTGAGAAGTTTGTAGTGCACGGTGAGCGTAGATGAAGATAATGCAGCGGTTCCATCGCCTTCTGCCAGATCTTGAAATACTAACTCTGCTGGCGGATTGCCCTTAGGTGCACTGATTTGAGGTTCTGCGCCGAGTGCACCAGAGATTGTGATGTATTGCGAGAGATCCATTGAGGTCATCGTGTTTGTACTCTCTTCCGTGGGTTGAGTAATGGTGGGTGCCGGCATTGATTGAGCTCCGCCGTCTGTTGTGCAGCCAGCAAGCAGAGCGACACCGACTACGGACATAGTGACCACAGAGAAAAACTTCTTCATGCCAAACTCCTCAAAGAGATAGATAAACCTGGGCTGAACAGGGGATTAGGTTACCAAAGGCAAGAGAAAGGATTATCGTTGGCTCGTGAGTTCGACAACATCTACGGCCACCGCCAATCGTAAGCCTGAGCGATTAATTAATCTCACACTTGCCTTATTGGCCACTCGACGTTATTTGACCAAGGCCGAGATTTTTGCATCTGTTGCTGGCTATGAGGGCAAACCCGAAACGCAAGAGCGGATGTTCGAGCGAGATAAGGATGATCTGCGCTCCATGGGCATAGAAATCGAGGTGGGGAATCTTGATCCGTTCTTTGAAGATGAACCAGGCTACAAAATTCCCTCTGATTCTTACGCACTTAAACTCTCCGATCTTGATTCAGCAGAAATTGCGCTGCTCTCACTAGCTGCTGGCCTGTGGCAACAATCGATCATCTCTGATGATGCGCAAAACGCACTTCGCAAATTGAAGTCTTTGGGAATCCCAGCGGATTACAGTGCTGCTGGCGCTCTTGAGGTTAAGTTCGAGCAGCCGCAAGAGTTTTTTGATTCAATTCTCTCGGCCATCGAACATCGTAAAGTTATTGTTTTCACCTACTCCTCTTCAAGTGTGAAAGAGCGAACAGTTAGCCCTTATACCCTGACTCTATGGAACGGATTCTGGTATCTCATCGGCCTCGATCACTCTTCCTCCGAGATTAGAACTTTTAAAGCCTCGAGATTCGTTGGGGGAGTCAAAGAGATAGGTAAGGCCAATAGCTTCCAGATTCCCAGAGATTTTCGCCTGCAACACTCGCTCTTCCGGAGCGAGGCACAAGAGAAGAAGATCGCTCGGCTTTTGATTCGTAAAGGACATGCCCATACATTGCGGGCAAGCGGCCAACTCGTCGGAGATGTTGGCGAATTCGATCGTTTCGAAATTCCATTTGAATCCGCTACGACAATTAGTCGCCAGATACTTTGGCATGCCGACCAAGTAATCGTGGAGGAGCCAGCCGAGCTCAAGGCAAAAGTTCTCAAGATTCTGGGTGAAGTCGTACATGGTTGAGACTGCCCTGACCCGAACCGCCCGCGCACTAGATCTCGTTCCTTTTGTTATTGAGCATCCGGGAATTTCTGTCGAGGATTTGGCGCGAGAGTTTTCGGTCTCTTCCAAACAGATGCTCGCTGATTTGAGCATGATTTTTATGTGTGGTCTTCCCGGATATAGCACACTAGAACTCATTGATCTCTCCTACGAGGATGGCTATGTAAGCATCATCGATCCACAAGTTCTTACAAAGCCAAGGAGCTTGTCCAAAAGTGAGATTGTTTCATTAATGCTCTCACTGGAAAGCCTCGCCTCACTTCGTGATGCGCAAGATCCACTCTTCATCGCGATTAGAGGATTGCAACAGAAACTGCAAGCGACAATTGCACTACCGCTCACCGAAATTCCAGTCGTCATCCGCTCCGAAGCGAGAAGCTCTCATCTTCCGATGATTGAGAACGCCATCAAAAGTGGTTCTGGTTTAAGGATCACCTACATCTCCGCAAGTAGCGATCAAAAGAGTGAGCGAGTGATTCTTCCGGAGTCGATTTTCTCCGAGAATGGTTTTATCTACCTTCGAGCATGGTGCTATCTAACTCAAAGCTCACGTACTTTTCGACTTGATCGCATCCGGCAAGCAACTCCCATTTCCATTGGTGAGATGCAGAAATCTGAAGTTGCTACGCCGATTTCTCAAGATAACTTTGTCGCGCGACTTCATATCAATAAAAGTGCAAGACATTTCTTCGAGCAGAACGCAGCGTTATGCACCTTGGAGTCTGATGATGATTCTGGGCTCACCATCTCCGTTCAACTAAGGGACTCTGAATGGCTCATCCGTTCTCTACTGGGTTATGGCGCGCAAATTCAGGTGCTTGGCCCCCAGGAATTGCGCGAGACTCTCGCGCGCAGGGCTCTAACCGCTCTCGCTCTTTATAAGAATTAGCAGCTGGTTCAGGCTATTATTTCATCACGGCGATTCGCCTCTATTACATGAGAGATTGGATAAGAGATGTTTCTTAAGGAACCCAGCCATATTTTGATTCTGCTTTTGGTTGTCATCCTTCTCTTTGGAGCTAAGCGTCTACCCGATTCCGCTAAATCCCTCGCAAAATCACTCCGTATTTTTAAGGATGAAATGAAGAGTGAGAAGGATGATCAGAAGAAGAATAAGGGCGACGAAGAGACTCCAGCCTAAGCGGCTGCACAAAGATTTATGAACGCGCCACTGGGCGGAAAAATGCCCCTCGTGGAGCATTTCCGCGAACTTCGAAAACGAGTTGTGAAGTCGGCTATCGGAGTACTTCTATTTTCAGTCATCGCCTGGTTCTTTTACGACGAGATAATTGCTCAACTTGCTTCACCGTTCTGTGACCTGCGTTCGGTTCAAAGTGCTGGTGACTCCAATTGTGGGACGCTCTATATAAATGGCGTCCTTGGCCCACTGAATCTCCAAATTAAGGTAGCGCTCATGTCAGGGTTAATTTTCTCTGCCCCGGTATGGATCTATCAACTCTGGGCATTTGTTGCGCCAGGTCTTCATAAACGTGAGCGCCGACGTTCCATCTTCTTTTTTCTAGCTGCTGTTCCATTCTTTGCTATTGGTTCAGTGATGGGATATTTAATTCTGCCGGTAGCGGTACGGGTCTTACTTGGCTTCACTCCTGGGTCATTAACAAATTTAGTGCGGTTTGATGATTATCTCGATTTTGTTCTTCGCATAATTCTCCTGTTCGGCGGAGCATTTGAGTTACCAGTATTTCTCTTGGCTCTAAATATTGTTGGTGTCCTCTCGGCTCGATCTATTCTTAAGCCTTGGCGAATAGCCATCTTTCTGATAGTGCTCTTTACTGCCATGTTTACACCAACAGCAGATCCGCTGACTATGTCACTTCTTGCGTTGCCATTGATATTTTTCTACTTTGCTGCCGGGATAATTGCGCTTGGTATTGACCGCAAACGAAGCAAGCGTGCCGCCTCAAATGGGTAGATTGCCATCTATAACCAGAATTGGGTTACTCGCAAATCCTGCGGCAGGTGAAGGTCACGCGCTAAGAATTGCCGATGAAATCGCTAACGAGGCTGCACTTAATGGCGTTGAAGTTTCGTTAGTGACCTTGGATTTCCAGTCATCGATCGAAAGTTTCTTAGACGACTTAATTGCGCGCATACAGACCCTTGTTGTTATTGGGGGAGATGGTTCTTTCCATTACGCGCTTCAAAAACTGGCGAGAACCGAGTTACCAGTTTACGTAATTCCTGCCGGCACTGGAAATGATTTCGCGTTGACCAATAATGCCTCGGGTATTGATCCAGTTCATATTGTTCATCGAATTCTCCATGAAGAGCCGACCAGAGTCGATCTTGGTCGAGTCGTCGTGGGCAACAGTGAATTGTGGTTTGGGCAAGTATTGAGTACCGGCTTTGACTCCCTAGTCAATCGGCGAGCAAATTCCATGCGAGCGATAAAGGGAAAAATTAAGTACACCATCGCCACACTTCTTGAACTACCGCGGTTTAATCCAATTACCTATCGGATAGCAACGGACACTGAAGTGTTCGAAACCAGGGCTATGTTGGTCTCCATCGCAAATGGTCCAACGTACGGGGGCGGCATGAAGATCGTTCCGGATGCCGATCGCCATGATGGATACTTGGACATTATGGTCCTGGCTGAAGTCTCAAAAATTGAACTTTTGCGAGTATTCCCAAAGGTATTCTCAGGCGCACACAAGGATCATCCAGCGGTCTCTTTTTACAGAACTAAAACCTTCTCTTTGCAAGCGGCGGCACTTGCTTATGCTGATGGTGAATTTGTTGGCGATTTACCCATACACGGCGAGATTCATGCAGGAGCGCTTCTAACTTGGGAGGAGCGATGACTCTTTCTCCTGCCGAGCGGTATGCGCAATCACGCACAAAAGTTTCTCATCCTCGCAGTACTGCTTTCTCTGCCAGCGTCGATTTTGATCTCGATACCTTCCAAGTTGCGGGATGTCACGCTTTAGAAGATGGCCACTCCGTGCTCGTCGCTGCTCCAACTGGAGCTGGTAAGACAATAGTTGGGGAATTTGCGGCCTATCTTGCTATGGAGACCGGAACAAAATGTTTCTATACAACTCCCATCAAGGCACTGAGTAATCAGAAGTATCAAGATTTGTGTGAGATGTATGGCGAGTCAAATATTGGACTTCTCACTGGTGACACAAGTTTCAATTCTGAAGCTCAGATTGTCGTAATGACTACCGAGGTCTTACGCAACATGATTTACGCCAACTCATCTACGCTCAAGAATCTGCGATATGTAGTGATGGATGAAGTTCACTACTTAGCAGATAAGTTCCGTGGTGCAGTTTGGGAAGAGATTTTGATTCATCTTCCTGAGAGCGTGGCGCTGGCTGCTCTTTCTGCAACTGTTTCTAACGCTGAAGAGTTTGGTGATTGGCTTCAAACGGTGCGCGGTGAAACAAAGGTAATCGTCAGTGAAATTCGTCCGGTACCTCTTTATCAACATGTGCTCTTTGGCCAGCATCTCTTAGATCTCTTTGTTGATGACGGAAAGGTCAATCCTGAAATCATCCGGATGGAGAAGGAATCTTTTAGACATGTGCGCACCCGATATGGAGGTGGCAAGAACAAGGCGAAATCATGGACAGAGAATTCGAGCGTTTCGCCATCTCTCCGAAATCTTGGTCGGGCCGAAGTCATCGAGAAGTTGCATAGGCAAGGGTTGCTTCCCGCAATCACCTTTATTTTTTCGCGTGCCGCCTGCGATTCGGCGGTGCATCAATGCATTAAAGCAGGACTCAAACTAACCAATACTGAGGAGAGATCGCGGATACGCGAGATTGTTGTTGCAAAGACCAAGCATCTTCCGGAAGAGGATTTGGTCGTTATCGGCTATCACGAATGGGTGGAATCCCTCGAGCGTGGCGTGGCCGCCCACCATGCTGGACTCTTGCCCGCTTTCAAAGAGACTGTAGAGGAACTATTCCAACAAGGCCTGGTTAAGGCGGTCTTCGCCACTGAAACTCTCGCACTTGGTATCAATATGCCAGCAAAGACAGTTGTTCTCGAAAAACTTTCAAAGTGGAATGGCGAAGGACATGTTGCAATAACACCGGGGGAGTACACGCAATTAACTGGCCGAGCTGGTCGCCGTGGCATCGACATAGAGGGGAACGCGGTTATTCTCTGGAGCAAAGATATTGATTCTGCAATGGCAGCTGGCTTGGCTTCCACTCGTACATATCCATTGAAAAGTTCTTTTAAGCCCACCTACAACATGACGATTAATCTGATTTCACAGTTCGGATCAGAGCGAGCAAGAAGTTCCTTGGAATCCTCATTCGCGCAGTTCCAAGCAGATAAAGCTGTTGTCGGTCTCGCAAAACAGATCCGACGCAACAAAGAGGCTATGGAAAAGCTGGAGTTAGAGGTGGATTGCCATCTCGGGGATTTTCTTTCTTACGGAGAGATTCGTTCGCAGATTCGCGAACTAGAGTCGAGCGTTGACTTTAAATCGAAGAAGACTCGAGCAACAGTGGAAATTGAGATTCAATCCCTACGACATTCCATGCGCCATCATCCCTGCCATGATTGTCCAGAGCGTGAATCTCATGCTCGTGTGACAGAACGAATTGATCGTCTTCGCCGTGAAAGCAAGGGACTTTCCGAGCGCGTTGATAATCGTACCCACGTAATTGCCCGTCGTTTTGATTTGATTAAGGTCATGTTGGAACGCTTTGGTTATATCGAGAACCAGCTCATTACCCCGGCCGGAAAACTGCTCTCTAAGATTTATGGCGAGACCGATTTCTTAGTCGCTGAAGTCATTCGTTCAGGTATGTTAGAAGCTTTGTCACCAGCCGAATTAGTTTCTGTCGTCTCCTGTTTTCAGTTTGAAGCACGTAAAGATTCCGAGCCCAAGATTCCGAGGGGAGCGGTTGCTGAAGTTCTCACTCAAGTGATGGAGAAATGGCGCGAAATCCACGAAGAAGAGTTGGATTTGCGACTAGAACCGCTCCGAGATCCTGACTTTGGATTTTGCTGGGCTTCCCATCGCTGGGCTTCTGGACACTCCCTGAGTGCAATTCTCAAAGGTACCGAGTTAACGGTAGGAGATTTTGTCCGTTCTATGAAACAAATTATTGATCTAATGCGTCAAATTGGTATTGCATCTCCAGATTTAGAGCCGGTCGTCTCTGAGGCATTGCGACGAATCGATCGCGGAGTAATTGCTTATGCGGGAGCAGTCGTATGACTTTGATGCTTCTAGATAGCGCATCTCTCTGGTATCGCGCGTACTACGGAATGCCCGACACGTTATTGGGACCAGACGGTACGCCCGTCAATGCAATCCGCGGCTACTTGGATATGACTGCGCGTCTGATCGGTATGTACAACCCGAATCGCATCGTGGCATGTCTCGAAGGAGACTGGCGCCCCACTTGGCGTACAGATCTCTTTCCCGACTACAAGGCAAATAGGTTGGATGAAGAGGGAGATGAAGAGGAACCTGACCTCTTAACACCCCAGATTCCGATACTTCTAGACGTTCTTGAAGCTTTCGGAATAGCGCTGGTCGGTGTCGACAACTACGAGGCAGATGATGTTATGGCTAGTTTTGCGGTTCGAGAGAAGGGCCCTATTCGAGTGGTTACTGGAGACCGCGATCTCTTTCAGTTAGTCGATGATAAGCGCGATGTTTCGATTGTCTATTTAGCTAAAGGTATTTCACAACACGATCTCGTAGATACTAAATATGTTGCAGATAAATATGGAATACCGGGGGATAGGTACGCTCTATTTGCCATGATTCGTGGCGATGCCTCAGATGGTCTACCTGGAATCAGAGGTATTGGCGAGAAAGGAGCGGCTATTATTGCAAATCAATTCACATCAATGGAAGAAGTAATGGAAAGTGCACGCGATGATTCTGATGAGCGTCTTACTCCGCTGCTCCGAAAGAAATTGATTGCGAGCGCTGATTATGCGGCGATTGCGCCTCGGTTAGTTCATTGCGCACTAGATATCGATCTGCCTGTAGTTGATATTGCGAAACCAACGAGACCGAATAACATGGATGAGATTTATCAGTACAAAAATGATTATGGATTAGGGGCAAGTGTTGACCGGCTGATATCTGCCTTAGGTTGGTAGCGTGAATAACCCAGTTTCAATTTTGGTTGTCGTTCCGACATACAACGAGTCGCAGAGTGTTACCGAATTCTTTACGCGATTAGATGCAGTTCGGCAATCATTAGAGGCGATGTATTCGATTACAATCTTGCATATTGATGATAATTCGCCAGATTCAACAGCGCAGATAGTTCGTACATTAGGGCTAACTAATTTCTCACAGATAATTCGTCCCAAGAAGATCGGACTCGGTCCGGCCTACATCGAGGCATTTACCTGGGGCTTAGCTAGAAACTTCGACCTTTTCGTAGAAATTGATGCCGATAACAGCCATCAACCAGAGGATCTTGAACGGCTCCTGGCGCGGGCCACAACTGAGAATCTCGTTCTGGGCACCCGCTGGATGCCCGGTGGTCGAGTGGAGAATTGGGCTCCACACCGACGTTTAATCTCACGCTTAGGCACTAAATACGCCTCAATGGCACTCAAAATTCCATTGCGCGACATAACCAGTGGATACCGAGTTATTGGCCGTAGCGCCCTGGCGAGAGTTGATTTTAGTGATATCCAAATACATGGCTACGGATTTCAAATCGAGATCATCGCCAAACTCAGCGCATTAAACGTAGAGATCATTGAAGTTCCGATCATCTTTACTGAGCGACGAGAAGGAAAATCCAAGATGAGCTGGGCTATTGCTCTGGAGGCAGCGCTAATGGTCACCAAATGGGGTATTTCACGCTTAGTCGGCACACGTCTATATCGCCGATAATCTACATTATGTCAATTATTAATATAGAAGAAGGTAAACACCTCCCCAAGCGCTAGCGATTAATAGCCAACTCTTCAATCGGCGTGCAGGCACAGACCAAGTTTCTATCACCGTAAACCCCGTCGATGCGTCCCACTGATGGCCAGTATTTTCCACCGGTTCCAATTTCATGAGTGAGACCTGAAGGATTAGCCCCGATTTCACGGGTGTACTTACGATCCCATTCGGTTCGGAGCAAATCTGATGATGTGTGTGGGGCAAATGCCAGTGGTGACTGCTCATGGGTCAGTAGTCCATTTTCGATATCAGAGATTTCTGCGCGAATCGAAATCATCGCATTAATGAATCGATCAATCTCACGAATATCTTCAGATTCAGTCGGTTCAATCATCATGGTGCCTGCTACTGGGAAACTAACTGTTGGTGCGTGAAAACCATGATCCATTAATCTCTTAGCGACGTCGTCAACGCTCACCCCGGTGTTCTTGGTGATCTCTCTCAAGTCGATAATGCATTCGTGCGCGATGTAGCCATTCTTTCCTTTGTAGAGAACTGGATAGAACGGGTCGAGTTTCTGCGCGATGTAATTAGCGGAGAGAATCGCAACTTGAGTTGCTTTTGTTAATCCATCTCCCCCCATCATGCGGATATACGCCCAAGAGATAGGAAGGATGCTTGCCGAGCCGTAAGGCGCAGAGCTGACCGGGCCAGGTCCTGTTGTGGGGCCACAACTGGCATCCAGCGGATGATTGGGTAGGAATGGCGCTAAGTGCGCTCGAGCAATAACAGGGCCTACGCCTGGTCCCCCGCCGCCGTGAGGAATGCAGAAAGTCTTATGAAGATTAAGGTGTGAAACATCTGCGCCGAACTTTCCAGGTTGAGAGAGCCCAACAAGTGCGTTGAGATTTGCTCCGTCTACATAAACCTGCCCACCTGCTGCATGAATCATCTCGCAAATCTCTGAGATAGCTTCCTCAAATACTCCATGAGTGGAGGGGTAAGTAACCATTAACGCGGCCAACGTATCGCCGTACTCCCCTATCTTCGCTTTTAGATCATCCAAGCTGACATTGCCAGCGTCGTCGCATGAGACAACGACTACCTGCATGCCCGCCATAATTGCACTAGCCGCATTCGTTCCGTGGGCGCTGGAAGGGATCAGACAGATGGTCCGATGTGATTCGCCACGGGCATCTAAGTAGCCACGAATAGCGAGCAAACCTGCAAATTCGCCTTGTGAACCGGCGTTTGGTTGAAGTGAAACTGCGTCATAGCCAGTGATTTTGATTAACCAGTCAGAGAGCTGTGCAATCAATTCACGCATTCCTGAACTCTGATTCAACGGCGCGAATGGATGCAGACCGGAAAACTCTGGCCATGTAACGGGAATCATTTCAGTAGTCGCGTTGAGCTTCATGGTGCAAGAACCTAATGGAATCATTGTGCGATCTAATGCTAAATCCTTATCAGCGAGTGCACGTAAGTAGCGCAGCATCGATGTTTCGGAGTGAAAAGTATGGAAGAGGGGATGCGTCAAAAATTGCGTTGTGCGATTGAGTGCAGGTGCAATATTGGTGACTGCTCCCCCAACACTTACTCCAAAAATCTTTGCCAATGCGAGAACATCACTCCAGATTGTTGTTTCATCAAATGCAAGAGAGACAACATCTGCTGAAACTTTACGAATATTGAAACCGATCTTTAGCGCCTGGGCTACCAAGGAGTCAGCATCTACTTTCGAAACCGTCACCGTATCGAAGGTGCTTGCGTTTACTACTCCCCCAGCGGCGGCAATCGAAGCGCGCAGCGCCTCCGCAAATCCATGTATGCGATCCGCAATTGCTCTCAATCCTTGAGGTCCGTGCCACATCGCATAGAAGCCTGACATGTTTGCTAACAGAACTTGAGCAGTACAAATATTTGATGTTGCCTTATCTCGACGAATATGTTGCTCGCGAGTTTGTAGCGCCAATCGGAAGGCCGGGTTTCCGTGAGAATCGATACTCTGTCCTACCAGACGCCCCGGAATTGAACGCTCTAACCCAACACGCACGGACATAAAGCCAGCATGTGGTCCGCCGAATCCCATCGGAATTCCGAACCGTTGCGCAGAACCTACAGCGACATCTGCTCCCCACTCACCTGGAGATTTGATAAGTGTTGCTGCAAGCAGATCACAGGTCATAATTGCAATTGCTTCGCGAGCATGTAGCTCTGAAATCGCTTGACCTGGATTGGTTACATCACCATAGGTTGAAAGTTGAGCAATTACTGCTCCGAAGATATCTTCTTTAATGCTCACTAAACTTGATTTGAAATCATGCTCGATAATATTTATGTTCAGTGGCTTAGCGCGAGTATGAATTACCGCAGAAATATGAGGGTGGAGATTAACGTCGATTACGAAGACTGCTTCATCCGAGCCCTTCCAAATCCGTCTCGCTAATGTCATCGCTTCAGCAGCTGCGGTCGCTTCATCCAACATTGACGCATTAGAAATTGATAGTCCAGTCAAATCAGAGATAACAGTCTGAAATGCAAAAATGGCTTCCAAGCGACCTTGTGAAATTTCTGGTTGATAGGGCGTGTATGCCGTATACCAAGCAGGATTTTCGAGAACGTTACGAAGAATTACCGGTGGCGTGATGCTTCCGTAATAACCCATGCCCAACAGAGATTTAACGGCGGTATTTTTATTCGCCATGGTGCGAAGTTCCTCGATCGCTTCTACCTCGCTCGCAGCCGCGGGCAGCACAGAATTCAACTTCTCTTTGATAACGATATTGGCGGGTACGACAAGTGATATAAATTTTTCTAAATCAGGTTCGCCAATTTCTTTGAGCATGGCAGAAATTTGGTCTTCATTAGGACCAATATGTCGATCTTCAAATGTAGAACGAACTTCCTTCACGCGCTCCCCTGACCTTCGACCACGGAAATGTGGATACAGGGAAAGAATAAAGTGTTTTAAGCCCCTCGACGCTTTCTACGCTCTGAAAGTTCATCGTTGGGTTGGTTACCTTCACCACTAGCACCGGTCATCACCGAACCGGTATGCGTAGACTCGCCCTGTAGGGTCGCTAGAGAGCCCTCAACCTCGCTCCACACCTTGCCTATCGCGATTCCAAAGACTCCCTGTCCGCCCTTGAGCAGGTCGACAATGTCATCTGCGGTGGTGCACTCAAAGATAGAAGCTCCATCGCTCATGAGAGTCATCGCTTCCAAATCCTTTACGCCACGGCCGCGAAGATGTTCAACAGCAGTGCGAATATTCTGCAAGGAGACGCCAGTATCAAGCAGGCGCTTTACAATCTTTAACACCAAGATGTCACGAAATCCATATAGACGCTGTGATCCCGAACCGGTAGCCCCTTGAACGCTAGGAACAACTAGATCCGTACGAGCCCAATAATCGAGTTGTCTGTAGGTTATGCCGGCAGCGATGCATGCAGTTGCTCCGCGATATCCGATGGCATCCATGGATTCGACATGAGTAGCTGATGTGGTCGGTGGAGTTGAGTCAGACATGGTTCTCGCTTCTGGGGGGAAGGGCTTTATGGGCCACGGCGATTGAGTACCCCAAGAGTAAATCGCACCGCGCTGGCAATCAATGACCGACACGATATAACTATCTACTTTAACTTTAGGGTTTTACGCTCAATAGGCCTTAAGCCAGGAAGTCCTCCGGGTTAATATCTTCGAGAAATTCGCGGAACTTCTCCACCTCATCTTCAGCTGCATCCGGAATCTCGATGCCTGCCTGAACAAAGAGCTCTTCAGTGGCCAATATCGGCGCCCCGGTTCGAAGAGAGAGGGCGATAGCATCACTGGGCCGTGCTGAAATACTCACGCCGCCCTTGAACTTGAGTTCTGCATAGAAGACCCCGTCTCGGAGTTCAGTCAGGTGAACCGCAACCAACTCTCCCTCCAGCTCTGAAATCACCGTCACCAAGAGATCGTGGGTCAAAGGGCGCGGCGGCAGAAGCGACTGTTGAGCAAATGCGATTGCTGTTGCCTCCACCGAACCAACCCAGATCGGCAAGTATCTGATTCCATCAATCTCTTTAAGAAGAACTATCGGCTGATTCGATGGCATCTCAACGCGAACGCCGACAACTTCAACGGCGTGGAATGAGTTCACTTCTCTGGGCTTAATTGACTTTAACGAAGGCGCTGTAAACCAGAAGCAACGAGCGCTGCATGCAAGCGAACAGAGAGACTTGCAAGTTCACGTTGCACTTCCTCGGCTCGGGCCTTTGCATCTGAACTCTTCTGACGAAGGAGCGGCGTGATTACCTGCTCGACTAAACCAACTTCGCGATCTGCTGCGGTTTTAAATGAGCGAAGGTGGCGAGCTTCAATTCCAAATGCGGTCATCTCAGCAACTGCCTTTGCAACAGAGAGCGCATCGGAGCTGTAATAGCGCCCACGAATAGCGATCAAGCCATAAGACTCAAGTTCGCTCAGCTGCTTTTCATCGAGAGCTGATGCCTCTAAAAGTTCGGCTCGAGATAAACGTAGCTCTGAATCATGCACAAAGTTGGAGGGTGCAAATTCTCCATCAACAGTTGCAAGACGAGGGGCTGCAATTGCACCTGGTGTTGCGGCTGGTTGGAGTCCGCGGTCGAGAGCATCGAGATTGTCCTTGATAACTTTTAATGGCAGGTATTGGTCGCGCTGGGCAGTGAGAACATAACGCAACCGATCCAAATCAACATTTGTAAATTTGCGATATCCAGAGGGAGTGCGTTGAGGATCAATCAGGCCTTCAGATTCTAGAAATCGAATCTTAGAAATTGTCACATCCGGAAATTCACCACGGAGCTTGGATAGAACTTCACCAATGCTTAGAAACGCGCGAGCTGGAACGCCCATTTACTCTCCCTTTTTATGTTGACCTTGAAAGAAGGTCAATCGATATTTTCCGATATGAAGTTCATCGCCAGTGCGCAGGGAAGTACGCGTAATAGCTTGAGCATTCACATATGTTCCGTTAAGACTCTTTAGATCTTCTATGCTGAATTCATTATTATTTCGAGTGACCAGACAATGCTTTCTGGAGACAGTAATGTCATCGAAAAAGATCTCGCTGGACTGATCGCGGCCGATAGAGATGGCATCTGAGTTCAACAGGAAACGAGCACCTGAGCCAGCGCCACCCAATGCGATTAACATTGCCGAATTTTCGTCAACTGCAGCGAGCAGTTCGATCAAATCCTCTGAAAGTGAGGCAAAAAGTGTGGCCACATCTGCGTTATGCGGAACTTGGCGCAATGAGGTGAGTGAGATTGTGGTTGTTAATTCTGAGGGCGATTTATCGTTAGCACTTGCCTTCATCGCTCCCCCAGTTCCTATCAAGAATTCCTGGCCCAGAAATCGGGCTATACATCAAGTAGAGGCTGACACTAATCCACTTTCAAAGGTGCGGTCAAGCGGTGGAAACCCTAATTACGCGGTAAGAGCCGAGTACTCCGCCGCCGTGAGTAGTCCAGTAGCGGGTGCGGAAAGCTCTATCTCGGCGATCCAACCTGCTCCGTATGGATCAGAGTTGATTGATTCGGGAGCTTTATCTAAATCCGAGTTTATGGCGACAATCTTTCCTGATACCGGGGCATAAATCTCAGAGACGCTCTTTGTCGATTCCACTTCGCCGCAAACTTTGTCAGCTGTTACGACATCTCCCACTTTCGGAAGTTGGATATAGACGATGTCACCGAGTGCGCTCTGCGCAAAGTCTGTGATACCAATTCGAAGAACATTTGCGTGAGCGGTAGTAGCAATCCATTCGTGCTCTTTGGTGTATTGCAACTCTGTTGGAATCGCTGACATTAATTGCTCCGATCAGTTATCACTTGATGACGCCCTACGCGAACCAAGCCACTAATACTGTATTGAATACCTGTCAGAAGATATAGCCCCACACCCCAAATCACAAACGCCCATCCAATGATCCCGCATACTCGCGAGAGACCGCGCTCCCCGGCGACAAGTAAAAATGGAAAGGCGTACAAAAGATTGAAGGTGGCTGCCTTTCCTAAAAACGTAACTTGGAAGAGTAATCCAGTCCTTCGGCGATAGAAGTAGAGCACGCCAGCCAACCAGAGGTCGCGGGCCACCAAGATAATGAGCAACCACCATGGAATAACGGATTCAATCGCGAGAGCCAAGACAGTTGCCGCAATATATGCGCGGTCGATGGCTGGATCTAGCGCAGCTCCAAGTTTGGATTCTTGACCCATCGCGCGAGCAACTTTTCCGTCGAAATAATCAGTGAGAGCCCCAATCACCAGAATGAGGAAGGAGAGAACCGGCTTGTGTGCCGATAAATAGGCGTAGAGAAAGGCAGGGATACCCAGAGCCCTGACCAGAGTTATTGCATTAGGAATGGTCAGAATTCGGTCCGGGTCAGTCGATTCTTTGACCATTAACTCCCCTGACTCTTGAAATTCATAGCTGGTGCCTGGTCTCCGATAAAGCTGGTCGGGATGACAGGATTTGAACCTGCGACACCCAGACCCCCAGCCTGGTGCGCTACCAAGCTGCGCTACATCCCGGTGGGCGAAATCTTACTCGCGCTCTTTTGTCTTTACCTTCACCACTACTTCAACAGGCGTGCCCGGGAAGCCAAACTCCTCGCGTAGGCGACGTTCGATAAAGCGACGATAGCTTGTCTCCACAAACTCAGTGGCAAAGACCACGAATTTAGGAGGTGAGATCGCTGCCTGGGTGGCGAATCGAATCTTCGGTTGCTTTCCAGAGCGGACCGGAGGTGGAGTAGCTCCGACCAAGGCCCCCAAGAATGAATTGAGTTTGGAGGTTGGAATTCTCTTCTCCCAACTTGCAAGTGCGGTGCGTAGAGCTGGGGCGAGGCGATCTCGATGCCAACCGGTGAGCGCTGAGACATTTACTCGTTGCGCCCATGGGTAACGGTCGAGCTGCCGCTCCATCTCTTTATCCAATTGGATCTGTCGATCTTCATCAACCAAGTCCCATTTATTCATCACGATGACCAGGGCTCTACCGGCCTCTTCAACCATAGTAAGAATTCTCAAATCTTGCTCCGTAATCGGTACCGAAGCATCTAAGACAACAACTGCTACCTCAGCTCGTTCCAACGCAGAAGCCGTTCGAAGTGATGCGTAATAATCAGTACCGCTATCTTGATGAGCGCGTTTGCGAATTCCAGCAGTATCGATAAAGCGCCAGGTTTGACCTGCAATCTCAATTAACTCATCAACTGGATCTCGAGTTGTACCAGCCGCATCGTCAACAATGACGCGAGATTCTCCAGCAAGAATATTGAGCAAACTTGATTTGCCAACATTTGGGCGACCAACGAGTGCAACTCGCCTGAATCCGTCATCAGGTTTCTCAGATCCGATCTCTGGTAATTGCTTAACTAGAAAATCGAGCATATCTCCACTGCCACGACCGTGAAGAGCAGATACAAAATGTGGTTCGCCGAGTCCAAGATTCCAGAGACCATGGGCATCTGACTCTTCGATTTGGCTATCAACTTTATTTGCGGCCAGAATTATCTTCTTCTTTGATTTGCGAAGAAGTACAACTAAGGATTCATCCTCGTCGAGTGCTCCAACTTGGGCATCAACTACAAAGAGGATTACATCTGCTTCTTCGATTGCTGCTTGTGAGCCTGCAGTTATCTTGGAAGAAATTCCTTCGGGGTGTGCTTCCCAACCTCCGGTGTCTATAAGTGTGAAACGACGACCATTCCATTCTGCTTCATACTTAACTCGATCGCGCGTAACGCCTGGGGTGTCCTCAACGATTGCCTCACGACGACCGATAATTCGATTCACCAGTGTTGACTTTCCAACATTCGGACGACCAATCACAGCAACAGTTGGCAATCCGAGAAGGTTGCGTCTGCCCAGCCACTCCCAAATCATGTCAACCACTTCTGGAAGAGAGAGAAGGGTCGAATCGAGCTCAAGTGCATCTGGAGCTGGTCTTAAGGGCGAGATTTTGCGGGTGGAATCTATGGCGTCCCGGTTGTCGAGTGATGCGGTAACGGTTTGCGTATCCGTATTACTCATCTCTGCTTCGCGACGCATGGTACGCGCTTCAAGATCTGCATAAAGAAATACTTTGAGATGGGCTTCTGGTGCAACAACAGTTCCGATGTCGCGGCCTTCAACAACTATGCCTAGCGGTGCTTCTTCAATCACAGTTCGTTGGAGAGAAACTAAATAATCACGCAATTCCGGAATCTGACTGTAGATGCTCACCTGATCTGTTATGCGCAGAGAACGAATTTCAGTCGTTATGTCGACATCTCCACAAAATATCTCTGGTGAATTTGGATCAGTTTTGAAAACTATTGGTTCATCTTTGAGCGCCGCGATAATTTGCCAACCCTCGGAGAGATTGTTCTTTATCGCTAGCCATGTAGCTGCGCGATACAGCGCACCGGTATCTAGATAACTCCAATTAGCTCGCTTCGCGATTGTTTTCGCGGTACTTGATTTTCCAGAACCACTTGGGCCATCGATTGCAACAATTATTCCGGCCATGAATTAACCTTACTCAGCAATTATTTAAGTGGCGAATGCACTCGCCACCCAGCGGAAACAAGATGTTCCCCTAGTTTTGCAGCGTCACTCGCTGATAATGCAAGAGTGATAAGACCGGTTTCCTGACCAGGACTATGTTCGATAGAGAGATCTTCTACATTCGCATTTACCTTGGCGCATTCATCAAAGAGGCGAGCTAGTTGTCCAGCTCTATCGTCGATAACAATCGGGAGATATGTGTAATCACGATTCTTCGCGCCGTGCTTGCCTGGAATTAATTCTCTACCTTGATTACCTTCTCGCAGTATCCGTTTTAGTTTCTCGCCATCATTTTTAGAGAGCGCGTCAATAAATTCTTGAAGTAAAGAAGCAAATCGGTGTGTGCTCTTAAGCAACTCTTCTTGATTGCCGAGCAAAAGTGCGCTCCATAGGGCGGGATCAGAGCCGGCTAATCGAGTTACATCACGCAATCCCCCACCGGCAAAGGCGAGATCTTTCGGAGGTGTTCCGACCAAGGTTGCCGCTAACAACGAGCTGACTAGTTGGGGCATCTGAGAGATCAACGCAATCGCTTGGTCATGCTCTTGGGCCCCAATCAAATATGGAGTAGAGCCAATCTCCCCCGCTAATTGCTTTGCCAGCTCGATCGCCTCTGTTGAGCTAGTTGATGTCGATGTAATAAGAAGGGCGCGAGATTCAAAGAGATCGGCTCTGGCAGATTGCGGTCCTGAAACTTCTCTTCCAGCCATTGGATGCAAGGAGACAAATCGCTTCGATAATTCCGATAATCCTTCTACCTTAGTAAGAAGATTAGACTTTAAACCTCCGATATCCATGAAGTAGGAGTCAGAGTTACTAGTAAATTCGGAACTTAGAAGATCAAAGATCGTCTCAACTGGAGTAGCTACGATGATTAAGTCGGGACGAGTGAGGTTGGCCTGCTCCCCCACAAGATCTAGAGCTAAGGCTTGAGCGGATGCATCGGTGTCGCAGATATTGATGGAGTGTCCCTTTGCCTTAAGGGCAAGTGCCAAAGAAGTGCCGATCAAGCCAGCTCCAACGATCTTTACGCTCAGTTTCTTCATATTCTTCGTATCCGCAGAGTGCTTCCGGGCTATTTCGAGGCGATATCTGGACGCAAAACCTTGGCTCCGCGTAAGAAAATGTGGACGATCTCTTCTTGCCTCTTCTCGGTGTTGACGTGCATCAAAACACGAATAGTCAGGGGTAAACCGCCGACGATGTCTAGCTCTTGGGCGCAAATGAGTGGTACTTGCGATAAAGCGAGATTTCGGGCAGCGGTCGCCGGAAAGATTGAATGTACATCGCTAGTCGCTGTAAAAAGGATCGAAGCAATCATCTGCGGATCGAGCTGATTCTCCTCGAGCATCTTTCCCAGGAGCTCACCGACTGCAGAGTTCATCTCCTCCGCGGTGTCAGCCGAAAGTTGAGTCGCCCCGCGTATTCCCCTAAACATCATGGGTAAAGAGTAGAGCACTGACACTTCCTTCCACTCAGCATTTCCCTACATGTTTCTTTTACGATTAATCGACTAAACCTTTTTTGAAATATCGATATTCTGCATGCTTCATATTTACGCTCCACGCTATTATCGATAAATCTGTATTCACACAGAATATACGCATTATAATATCGATAAAGTAACTTTATTAAAGGATCATAAATATTGGTTTATCTATTTATATATTCGAGTAAATTCTATTTATTGATTTAGCTTTAAAACGGTAAAGAGCTTATCGATCTCTACCTTCGAGAGAGCTCGCCAACGCCCTTCCTTCGTCTCGTCCAGTGCGATAGGTCCGAATTCGCTGCGGATCAACCGGGTAACTTCAACTCCCAGCGCTTGGAACATCCGCCGCACAATATGGAACCTGCCCTCATGTATAGAGACCTCCAGCCAGTAATGCTTAGCGCTGACCTCTCGCAAGACAGTCACATCCAGGGCTCTTGCTAGACCATCCTCTAGCTCTACTCCTTTAAGCAAAGTTGAAATCAACTCCTTAGATACGACGCCCTCAACCTCGACCACATATCTCTTGACCAGGCCGTAAGAGGGATGGGTAGCGCGGTGGGCTAAATCCCCATCGTTGGTGAGCAGAATTAAACCCTCGCTCTCCTTGTCCAAGCGCCCCACATGAAATAGGCGCTCATTTCTGGTCTTGAAATAGTCTCCGAGATTGGGCCGACCTTCAGGGTCTGACATGGTGGAAATTACGCCTGCTGGTTTATGAAAAGCTAGATAAGTTTTAGACTTATTTGACTTGATAGCTTCACCATCAACCTCAACTCTAGAGATTAACGGGTCTATCTTCAGTCCCATCTCGGTGATCTGTACGCCATCCACGCTTACGCGCCCCTCGGCAATCAAGAGCTCACTCCCCCGGCGGCTTGCTACACCCGCATCAGCGAGGACCTTGTGGAGACGGATCAATTTATCTTCATTATTTGCCATCACGGCAGACCTCAATCTTTTATTTTCTTCGTTCGCGCCCCAAATGGAGCCCGAGTGAGAACTCTAGAGTAATACTTGAGGTTAAGCCAACCCGGAGAGTGTTTAATCCGTTAGCGAGCTCAGGACCTCATCTAGTCCATCTACATCGGGTAGGAATGGCGCGAGAGCTGGGAGGTCGCCCACCTGATTTAGACCTAGCTTTTCTAGGAAGAATGAGGTGGTCTGATACAAAATCGCTCCAGTCTCAGGCTCGGTTCCGGCCTCCTCCACCAACCCGCGTGTTACCAGAGTCTTCATGACCGCCTCTACATTCACCCCTCGAATGGCAGAGACTCGAGCCCTACTCACAGGCTGGCGATAGGCAATTACGGCTAGTGTTTCCAGCGCAGCCTGCGTCAAGCGCGACTGTTGGCCATCTAGAACGAACTTCTCTACCAATGGAGCAAGATCGGGATGGCTATAAAAACGCCAGCCCCCAGCAACCTGGCGAAGCTCAAACCCTCGCCCCTGTTCTTGATAATTAGAAGCCAGTTCACCCAGGCTGGCCAGCACCTGCTCCGTCGGAACCTCGGTTATCTGCGCGAGAATGATCTCAGAGACCGGCTCATCTACGACCATTAGTATCGCTTCTAGTGATCTATTAAGTTCAGAGTTAGACATTAGACTCTCCATTTGTCTCATCTTCGGTTACTTGTACGGGTATATCAAACTCATCGGAGACCTCAATCTCCCCCTCGCTACTTCCTACCCAGGTGATATGAAGTTCGCCGAGGGCAATAACTTGCTCAAAACGGAGCACCCCCTCCTTGTAGAGCTCGAGCAGGGCTAAGAATCGGGCCACTACAACAAGTGTGCTCTCGGCATCGCCGACAAGGCTGCGGAAAGTAGACCTTGAGCTCCTGCGCAGGTGCTCTACGATGCGAATCGCCTCATCGGTCACGCTCACCAGTGGGCGGTGAATATGGTCGATAGTGACTGTAGGTGCTGTTTTAGGACTGAGAACCCGCTGGGCTATAGCCGCAAATCGATCTGGACCTACCCCGATC
>CAEZSC010000006.1_pt1 | contig 30046 bp, 22 predicted proteins | sample 7263881 | NCBI WGS metagenome assembly CAEZSC01 (sample SAMEA6813768, study PRJEB35770) | uncultured Actinomycetes bacterium | biome: Freshwater; feature: Freshwater reservoir; material: water | place: Czech Republic | collected 2017-04-14 | depth 0.5m m
GCCGGTAAAGATGCTGACCATGCGGGAATGCTAGTGTGAGTCAGTAGGAAAACAAAGAGTTTCTACCGATAAAGATTGGCTAGGTACATCATGGCTAGCGCATTTGTAGAGAAAGTTCGTCTTCTTGAATGGATGGAGACCGACGCTGCGGGCCATCAGCATTACACATCTGCATTTCGATGGGTCGAAGAGTGCGAATCTGCGCTCTACCGAAAATTAGGGTTACCCACCACTCTCTTTGGTCAGATTCCTCGTGTCAAAGTAACGATGGAATATAAGCGTCGTATTTTTTTCGGCGAAGAGATTCTTACTCGACTACAAGTTGCTCGAGTTGGAACTAGCTCACTCGAAATGGCATTTACTGCGCATGTTGCTGGTGAACTTGCTGCCGAAGGCACTTACATAATTGTTCATTCACCTATTGTTGGCGAAGGATCAAAGCCTTGGCCAGATGCGTGGAAAAAAGCTTTTCTAGGAGAGTAATTTCGCGACCATCAGGCCGCTTCCGCCACCAACTCCACCGCCAGGCCATGTACCAGAACCGCAGATAAATAAATTCTCGATTGGTGTGCGATGTCTTATCCAGCCAGGTGTAGGGCGCAAGAAGAAGAACTGAGCAGGATGATGGCTACCGCCGAGGGAATCTCCCTTAATCAGATTTGGGTTATAGCGTTCTAAATCTGTTGGAGATAAAACTTTACGTCCCAAAATATTCTGCTTAAGTCCTGGTGCATATTTCTCAATGTTATCAATGATGCGATCTGCATATTGTTCTGCTACCTCATCCCAACTCTTACCCTTAATGTCTAATGGAAGAACGCGTACTTGAATCCAGAGAACGTGCTTTCCCTCTGGTGCACGAGAGGGATCTGAAACAGTGGGCTGACCAATAACAAGGGCTGGTGTATCAGGAAGAATTCCCGCGGCCGCTTGGGCATATGTAATAGCCATATCATCGATATAAGGCGCAATATGTACGTAGTTAAAGCTCTTGGCCTCCGCATCAATCCAATTTGGTAACTCATCGAGCGCCAGGTGAATCATCATGGTGCCTAGACCAGGACGGAAATTATGGAGTTCTTGGGTGGAAGGCGCTTCCTTCAATAACTTTGGCAATAGAGCGGGATTGACGTTTGCAACGACTTTCTTTGCCAAAATGCGCTCACCATTCTTGGTGAGAACTCCGATGGCCTTTCCGGATTCCACAATAATTTCTACAACTTCCATGCCTGTGCGAAGTTCGCCGCCATTCTTCTCAATTACAGAAACGAGCGAATCAATTAGTACGTTTGCTCCACCTTTGCCTAGAACCATTCCAAATTCTTGCCCGCCAATGGATTCGAGAAAAGAGAAGAGTGCGCCACCCGAAATATCTGGGCCGTAATCCAGGTGCATTCCCCAGATAGCTGCAAGGGCTTTTGTTTCCGGATGCGAGAAATGTTCTTCGGTAAATGCACGGCTAGATTGCAAGAGCATGCGAATCAGATTGAGCGTTCCTTCAGTTCCAATCGCGCGCCAGGTCTTAAAGAGACTCTTCGCAGCCGCAAGCGAGGGAAGTTCGGTGCCGAGAATTGGAAAGAGATGTGGAGCAAGTTCACCAAGTTTTGCAGTGAGATCCTGCCAAGCTTTCACATCATTAGGTGCAACTCGTTGCAACGTTTCGAGGTTCTTCTGGCGATCCATTGTTATGCCAATCATCTTTCCATCTGGAAAGAGTGAGCAGTACGGCTTATCCGATGGAACGAATTCGAGGCCGTGAGAAATCAAATCATCTTTAAGTTCTGCCATAACTCCACCGCCAGCAAAGAGGCTGAGGTTTGTCGCGAATAGATCATGTTTAAATCCAGGAAGAGTGACTTCTTCAGTTCGAACCGCACCACCAAAAGCAGGTGCTTGTTCAAGGACAAGTACTTTCTTACCCTTTTTGCTCAAGAGAGCAGCTGTAGAAAGTCCGTTGATACCAGAGCCAATAATCAGAACGTCAGTCATTCCCAAATCCTCTCACGAGGCGGTAGATTTGCCATAGAAAATTTAGGTATGGAGGAAATTCGTGGAGCGCAGTGATGTCATCATTATCGGAAGCGGAATCAACTCATTAGTTGCCGCAGCCTTGCTCAGTAAGTCTGGCCAGAAAGTTCTAGTGCTCGAGCGCAACAGTCAGGCTGGCGGCGCAATTAAGACCGTTACTACCGCAACCCTTCCAGGATTTACTCACGAGCTCTTATCGAGTTGGCATCCACTATTTGTTGGAGGTCCTGCGTACGGCGAATTGAAAGCTGATTTAGAAGCTCGCGGACTTGTGTACCTCAACACCGATAAACCCACTGGCGTTGTGTGCGAGGGCGGAAGTGCGATTCTTTCTACTGATCTCGCAGCAACTGCAGCAGAGTTTGCACGCCTAGGAGACGGCGATGCTTGGACCAACATGCTTAATGAATTCCTAGGGAAGATTGATTTAGCTTTTGGTTTACTTGGCGCAGACTTATGGCGCAGTAATTCACTCAAATTGCTTCGAACCGCGCGCAAGCGTTTTGGTAATCGCGGCCTTGTTGCAACGGGCGCTGAACTCTTAGAGCCGGCCTCGCCATGGCTAGATCGCACTTTTACTTCACCAGTCAGCAAAGCTCTTTTAGCGCCATGGGCGCTTCACAATGGTCTCGGTCCAGATGATGCCGCCAGCGCTTTCATTACTAAAGTAATTGGCGCAGCAGTTGCACTAGGCGGAATGCCGGTACCGGTTGGCGGTGGAATAAAACTAGTAGATGCTCTGACTTCAATTCTCGCTGATAACGGTGGCACGCTAATTACAGATGCCGATGTCGTAAAAATCAATGTGTCAGGCGGTCGCGCCACTGGCGTCAAGCTCGCTGATGGCCGCGAATTCGCAGCTGATAAATCAATTCTTGCATCCGCAACACCGCAAGCGCTCTATCAAGGACTTCTCAAGGGGGAGAACCTTCCGGTTGAGACAACTAAGTCTGCAGAATCTTTCCGCTACGGCCGCTCCGCAATTCAAATTCATCTAGCGCTCTCAGAGCCGCCTGCTTGGAAAGCAGATGCGAATCTTAAAGATGTTGCAATCGTGCATGTGCTCGATGGCATGAATTCGCTCTCTGAATCTGTCAATGCATCGAATCGTGGTTATCTACCTAAACGACCAACCATTGTGGTTGGACAACCAACCGCTGTCGATAAATCTCGCGCGCCAGAAGGAAAGTTCATCTTGTGGTTACAGCTGCAAGAAAATCCGCAAAAGATTCTCGGTGATTTAGCTGGAGAGATTGCCCCTGGGGATGGCTCTTGGAGTGATGAACGTCTAAGCGCATATGCGGATCGCGTGATTGATCAACTATCTGAACAAATCACCAACTTAAAGTCAGCAACCCTTGCCAAAGTTGTACTAGGCCCCAAGCAGATTGAAGAGATGAACAAGAATCTTGTTGGTGGGGATCCTTATGCGGGAGATTGCCGTATTGATCAATATGCAGTTTGGCGCCCTCTTGCTAGCGCTACCGGGCACAAGACTCCAATAAAGGGCTTATGGCACATAGGTGCTTCAACGCATCCTGGTCCTGGTCTTGGCGGTGGCTCTGGTTACTTGGTAGCTAAGCGTCTGACACAGAAGAGGCTCTTCAAGCGATAAAAATTGCATAAAAAAGCGGGCCAAGTTAGCTTGGCCCGCTTTTTAATTATCGATTTACTTCTGAACGAGTGCCAATACGCGACATGGGCTACCAGAACCACCAACAATCTTGAGTGGTGCTGCGATAACAATTGCGCCTTGTGCTGGCAACTTATCGAGATTACGAAGTTGAGTTAGGCCGTACTTGTTATTTCCCATCAACATGTTGTGGCAAGGAAATGGAACAGAAAGTCCGAATCCAGCGCCAGCATCAATACCAACTGTCTCTACTCCAAGACCAAGAACATCGCGCTTTGTGCCGAGGTACTCAGCAGCAGCAACGGTGAGACCTGGTGTGTGAGGACCATTCTCATCAGCGTTAGCAAATGCCTTTGGATCGTCGCCAAACTTTGACCAACCAGTGCGGAAGAGAACCCAAGCGCCCTTTGGAATTGCGCCATTTGTCTTCTCCCATGCATCGATATGTTCAACATCGAGAAGGAAGTCAGGATTTGCTTGTGCCTCTTTGACGAAATCTAAAACCACAGCTGGTCCAATGAGGCGGCCGGCAGGGACGGATGCAACGTCATCAAGATCTTTTCCGGTGATCCAGTGGTTAGGTGCATCAAAGTGTGTGCCGGTGTGCTCACCAGTGTGGAAGTTGTTCCAGTACCAAGCTGGACCCTTGTCGTCATACTCAGAGATAAGTTCTAATTTGAATGGCGCGGTCTGGCCAAACTCTGGTGGCAAGGAAAGAATTGGTGTCTCTGAGTGCAATGGTGATGTCAGGTCGAGAACCTGTACTGCACCTGATGCAAGCTCATTGGCGAGATCGGTTAGGTTGGCCATGAAGTGTCTCCTTCTTAATGGTTGTGACTGGTTATTACCGGGTTAACGGTGGGGCTACCGGATGAGATTAACGGGATTTTCTCGGCTCCACTAGCCCTAATGGGCAGGGATTTACCTGTGACGGGCGTCAAATTCAGGCAAGGTAAATCACTCAGCGAGCCACCCGGATTGGTGGACACCCACCAAGTCCACTGGCACAATTACCGAACCCTCGAAAGAGTTCTTGAGAAAGCGGAGTCCCATGGCTGAGCGTTCCTTTGCAGCAGAAGTGGATAAGTTGCGCGTTGGCGCGGGAGAAGAATTTCTCGGCGAAGGAATTTTGGCTGTAACGAAGGCTCTGCTTCAATCTGGTGTTGCCTATGTTGGCGGATATCAAGGCGCTCCTATCTCACACCTTATGGATGTCCTTGGTGATGCGAAAGAGATCTTGGATGAGCTCGGTGTTCACTTTGAAAATAGTGCATCTGAGGCAACAGCTGCCGCCTCACTTGCAGCGTCGGTTCACTATCCACTCCGTGGTGCAATCACATTTAAATCCACCGTCGGCACCAACGTCGCATCTGATGCGCTCGCAAACTTATCTTCGGGTGGCGTGACCGGTGGCGCACTAATTATTGTTGGTGAAGATTACGGCGAAGGCTCATCAATTATGCAAGAGCGTTCTCACGCCTTTGCAATGAAGTCACAGATTTGGTTGATGGATCCCCGCCCTAATCTGACCGCAATCGTCGATTCCGTTGAACAAGGTTTCCAACTTTCAGAGGCATCTAACTCTCCTGTCATGTTGCAATTGCGCCTTCGTTCTTGTCACTTGCATGGACGTTTTATTGCAAAAGACAATGTTCGTTCACCATTTACCTTGAAGGAAGCGATTGAGCATCCACGTCGTGCTACCGATCGAATCGTTTTGCCACCATCATCTTTCTTGCACGAGCAAGAGAAGTTAACCAAGCGCTGGCCAGCAGCTGTTAAATTTATAAAAGAGAATAAATTAAACGAAGTCTTTGCTGACGGCACTCAAGATTTCGGCATTGTGATGCAAGGTGGCCTCTATAACACTGTTATTCGTGCACTTCAGCTCTTGGGGCTCTCGGATGTATACGGCAATAGCAAAGTTCCGCTTTATATCCTCAATGTCACCTATCCAATAGTGGATGATGAAGTAATTGATTTTGCAAAGAGCAAGAAGGCGGTGCTTCTCGTCGAAGAAGGCCAGCCGGATTACATCGAGCAGAATATTCATGCAGTTCTACGTCGAGGCGATGTTCCGACAAAATTGCACGGTAAAGATATGTTGCCTCCAGCTGGCGAATACACGCCAGCCGCCGTACTTAAGGGGCTGCTTGAATTTTTGCGCAAGTACGCACCACATCTTCTCAATGAAGATAACTTGCCTGCAGTTATTCGCCCATCAGGTGACAAGCCAAACTCATTAAGCCAAGAGATTCCTGCCGAAGTTGTTCATGGCCGGCCACCATCATTCTGTACTGGATGTCCGGAACGTCCAATCTTTACCGCACTTAAATTGGCAGAGCGTGAGACTGGAAGCCACCACATCAGTGCTGATATTGGTTGCCACTTATTCTCAATCTTGCCTCCATTTAATATCGGTGCAACAACAATGGGTTATGGTCTCGGAACTGCCGGAGCGTCAGCGCTTTCGGATCCAGGAAGTAATCGCGAAACAATCTCATTTATGGGCGATGGTGGTTTCTGGCACAACGGTCTGACTAGCGGAATCGGTAATGCTGTATTCAACGAAAGTGCTGGCCTGACTGTTGTTGTTGATAACGCATACTCCGCTGCCACGGGTGGCCAGGATCTCTTGTCATCAACTGCTGAAAATAATATTCGTTCGACTAAGCATCCAATTGAGGATGCCGTTCGCGGTATCGGGGTTAAGTGGGTAAAAGCAGTATCTAATACTTACAAAGTCTCTGAGATGCGTGAGATTATGAAAGATGCTCTTACAACAAAGACTAAGGGCCCTAAAGTCATCATCGCTCAATCAGAGTGCACACTCAACCGCCAGCGACGCATCAAGCCGCTGATGGCTAAGCGAGTCAAAGAAGGCAAGCGGGTAGTACGCGAACGTTACGGCGTGGATCCTGAGACATGTACCGGTGATCACTCCTGTATTCGCATTAATGGATGTCCTTCATTAACAATTGCGCCAAATCCAGATCCGATGCGTAAAGATCCAATCGCACAAGTTCTTAATACCTGCGTTGGTTGTGGTCTCTGCGGAGAAGCAGCGCACGCAGCGGTTCTCTGCCCATCTTTCTATCGCAGCGAAATTATTACTAATCCATCTATCTGGGATAAGACAAAGCTGGCTTTCCGCAATGCAATTATTGGCTTCTTGCAAAATGGAATTGATCGACGCCTAGTTGGTATCGATGTCTAAATCTTTTACTCCACAATCTCGTCCCATCACCATGGCAATTCTTGCTATGGGTGGTGAAGGCGGCGGAGTTCTCGCTGACTGGTGCGTAGATATGGCCGAGCGCAATGGATTTTGGGCACAGACAACGTCTGTTCCTGGAGTAGCACAACGCACCGGTACAACTGTTTATTACCTTGAATTTTTTCCTAAATTGGCTGGCGAAAGTAAAGAACCAGTCCTCTCTACTATGGCGGCACCGGGTGAAGTCGATATCGTTGTTGCATCTGAATTAATGGAAGCCGGTCGTGCAGTTCAACGTGGATTTGTAGCGCCAACTGTGACTACTTTTATTACCTCTACCCACCGCGTCTACTCCATGGCGGAGAAGATGGCGCTCGGAGATGGTCGCGTAGATTCAGAAGTACTTCTGGACGCAGCTAAGAAGGCTGCCAAAGTTCTCATTCCTGCAGATTTTGCAAAGGTGGCTGAAAACGCTGGCAGCGTTATCTCTTCTGCACTCTTTGGCGCAATTGCAGGTTCTGGCGCACTTCCATTTGATCGCACAGAATTTATCTCCGCGATAGAGCGCGGTGGTGTTGGAGTTAAGAATTCGATTAAGGCATTTGATGCAAGCTTTGACCTTGCAGTAGCTGCGCTCAAGCCAGCGCCATCTAGCACTGCAGTTTCGGTAACTATCGGCACGAAGCCAAAGGATGCTCCAAGTGCAGTAATCAACTCTTTGACCCCCGAGCAAGAGTTAGCGATCATTAATGATCCTTCTAGCGCCGTAGGTTCAAAACTTAAATTTCTTGCCGCTCGAATTAAGAATGAATTTCCAGAACCTGCTCGAGTTATGTTGGTCAATGGAATAAAGCGATGCGCCGATTACCAAGATGTTAAATATGCAGAGGCATATCTCGATCGCTTAGCTAGCGTACGAGAGTCAGATGCACAGCATGGCAACGGTTCCGCACGCGTTCTCGAAGAGACAGCTCGATATACCGCGCTTTGGATGACATATGAAGACACTATTCGAGTTGCTGATTTAAAGACTCGTCGCAGTCGTTATACCCGTGTCGGCAAGGAAGCGCTGATTCAAGAAGATCAAATGCTCCAAGTTCGTGAATACTTACACCCACAATCTGATGAATTTGCAGATACTCTGCCAACAGCGCTTGGCAAGTGGCTATTACGCACTAAGTGGGTCACTGCCACAATTGAAAGACTTTCTAAGAATGGAATTATTCTTCAGACCACCGCCGTACACGGCTACCTTCTGCTCTACTTTGTAGCTCGCTTAAAACCCATTCGCCGCCGCTCACTACGGTTCAATCTTGAGCAAGCACGTATAGATGCTTGGATTGCATCCATTAACGAAGTTATCGCCATTGACTACCAACTCGCACTTGAAGTCTCTGAAGTCGCGAACGTCATTAAGGGTTATGGCTCCACTCACCATAATGGTTGGGCCAATTTTGTAACCATCATGGATCACCTAGACGTGATTAAGAAGAGTGCTGGCGCAGCCGCTTTGATTGCTGAACTTCGTAAAGCAGCTCTTGCGGATGAGAATGGCGACAAGTTACGCGCCGCTCTAGCTCGCTAATTAATTTAGAATTTCGAGAATTTCAGAGGAAGTCCGCACATCACCAAATTGTTGGATTATCGATTCAAGCGTTGCCTGATGCTCATCATCGGAGAGCGCAGCACAACAATCTTCGACCATAACTATTTTGAAATCTAACATCATTCCGTCTCGCGCAGTTGATTCACAACAGATATTGGTCTTTGTGCCCGCGATCAAAATTGTGTCAACACCTAAGTTGCGAAGAGTTCGTTCTAATGATGAAGAGCCTGTAATAAGTGCGCTATAGCGATTCTTAATAACTGTAATATCATTTTCAGCGCTAACTAATTCCTTCCAAACTTTTTGCTTGTTTGGAGCTAAGCTCTCGATTGTCCGACTCTTTACTTCATCGGCAACTACGTTGTTGAAGAAGAGTTCCCAATCACTCTTATCGCCAATTTGAGAATTAGCATGAAGCACCCAAATGATGGGTACCTTTTTCTTACGAAGCGCCTCAGTAAATTTATTTATAGGTTCAACTATGCCTCGTGATTGTGGCACTTCTGCAGGTGAGCCGGGCTCACAAAAAGTATTCTGCATATCGATAACGACTAGCGCAGTCTTAGAAGATTCCAGAGAATCAAACCAATGAAATTTCTTTCGGCGGGCCATTACACGGTCAATGATGTGTTGACGAATTCCTACTGAATGCATGTGCGTATCCCCTTACTTGTTGGTGAGAATATCGTCGAGAAAGGGATCCCCGGGAAGTGCGGTTTCAGAATCCAAGAGCGCGCCGCACGCCGGGCAGGAGAAATGGCGGATCTCTACGTCGGGATGGGTAGATGAAGTCGAGCCAGGAATATCAATTACCTTCGTTCTGCTGAGAGCAGCGCCTGACTTCCAAGAAGTTCCAGCTGGCGCAATCGCCTTTTTGCATTCGGCGCAACAGGTTGAACCATTTTCAATAATGAGAGTTCGGGATTGACGAGTACTCATTACTTGCCTCCTTTCGAAAGAAGTCGCTCTTCGCGGATGCTCTTTCTCAACTTCTCAGTCTTTGCTGCATCAATTTTCTCTCCTTGAATTTCTACTCCAAAAATTTCACGCGCTGCTTCCGGTGAAATTACCTCGTTAATCACATCAATGACTACAGATGCAGGTTCTCTATCCAAAGGATCGCCAACACCGCCACCACCATTCCAGCGGACATACAAAGCATCCTTGCCCATCAATGGAAATACGCCCCAACTGATAGCTTCCTTTTCGCCGGGAATAGAGCTAAGTGATTGGGAGAAACAATTATGACCATGGTCAGATTCAGGAGAATGAACCCAGACATAATCATTAATAGCACCAGGATTTCCACCAGCTAGACCCTCACTCTGCGGAAATTGCGATCCCTTTCCGGAGAGTACATAGTGCAATCCACCATCAGGTGCGTCGTGAGGAACTAGTGCTAGTTCACCGCCAGTACCACCACGGAACTCACCACCACCACCAGAGTCTTGAAGTCTGCGTCGGAAGAGATATCGAACTGGGAACATCGCCTCAACTGTTTCAACATTTGCCATTCGTGAAATTGGATTCGGAATTTCTCCACCAATATCGACTCCGTCAGCAAAAGTTCTAGCGCCACCAGAACCGGCAAATGTCTCAGTGAGAATGCCAATCGCATCGCCACCTTTCTGATTCTTTCCAAACATAAATACGGCAAAGTGATTTGCATGCCAGACTGCACTCGTTTGATCATCATATTTTTCATGCGATGCAAGCATCTTTCCGATGGTCGTACAAGCAGCGTTATTAACGGATTGAATTGCGCCTACTGTCGCAACAGATACCGGCGAGGGCTTAGTGCAGTTAACAATTGAGCCTTCTGGGGCGATTACCGTGATAGGACGAATCACACCTTCATTCCATGTAATGTCATAACAGAGAAGCGGAAATAATGGAGCGAAGAGTCCACCAAGAGAGGCCCATTTAGTGCAGTTCACAGAGTACTTAGATTGTGGTGAGCTTCCAGTAAAGTCAAAGATAAGTTCATCGTCCTTCTTAGTCATCTTTAAGAGAACTTTGTAAACCTCACCCTTAACATCGAAATATTGGCGAGACTCCCAAGATCCATCGGGAAATTCTCGAAGACGTTCTCGAAGTTGAACTTCAGATTGCGCCACTAATGTCTTACAAGTCTCTTGAAAAGTCGGCAATCCATACTTCTCAACTAATGAAATCATTCGATCTTTTGCAACGTTATTGCACGCGATCATTGAACGCAGATCAAGTGCGACCATCTCAGGCCCGCGAACCATATTTAGAAGAGTGTCCCAAACATCTTGGCGAAGATTTCCGCGATCAACGAGTTTCAAACCTGGAGAGCTAAAGCCCTCAGAGAAAACATCCTGCGCTTCTGGAGCAAAGCCACCCGGATTCATTGCGCCGATGTCGTATACGTGGACGAAGCATGCGCTCCACGCTATAAGTTCACCTTTGTAGTGAATCGGTGAAACAAGATAGATATCAGATGTATGAAGGGCCGCTGTGAATGGGTCATTGAGTAAGAAGAGATCTCCTTCATGGACATCACCCTCGAAGCGTCGAATAATCGATTTACAAGCTTCAGCAGCACTTGTGAGATGGTGCAGAAAACCAACTCCGCCGAGGAGAAGTGTGCCATCTGCTTCGTAGAGGGAGACCATGAGGTCATGCCCTTCATTGGTGATCGCGCTACCAGATACATGCTTGAGTGTAATAACAGCTTCTTCGACGACTCGGTACAACCTATGTCGAATAATTGAGAATGTAATTGGATCCATTTTTATCCTCTCAACCTAACTCAATCACGATGTTGCGATATTCATCCATGACTGCTCTTTGCTTATCCTGCACGACGATTGTGGTAATCGGTGTGTGAATTACAGCCGGACCAAGAATCAGGTTGCCCGTCTTGAGAAGAGTGAAATCATAAATATCTGACTCAACCATTGCAGAACGAGCTTCGACGAAAATTTCTCGCCGCCCAACTACTGCCTTACTGGAATCTTCGCCTGAAGTGGGCGATGGACTCATATCTGGATGGCTCATGAGTCCGCGAGCAGTAAGGCGGAACTGAGTCATTTCAATACCAGCTTCACGGAAAGCCGATCCCTTTCCATATTTTCGCTCGTACAAAGTTTCAAAATCATTCGAAAGTCTTTCTAGACCTTCGTCAGTAAGCGGAAGGTTGGCCTTGAGAGGAGTTGTTACTTCGTGGACTTGGCGTGAATATCGAAGGTCTACCGACCAATCTAAAATAACTTTATCTCCAGTAAAACCTTCGTCGGCTAGCGCCTTAAGTGCTTTCTCCTTCATTGGCTCAAAGAGCGGTGGAAATTCCGATAAAGATGCAGGCATAGGAAGTGTTTTAACAACACTGTATTCGTGAACAATATCTGCAGAGATTAAGCCAAATGCACAGTTAACGGATGCTGTGTAAGGGATGACAATCTTCTTTACGCCAAGCTCAGCACCGAAAGTGGAAGAGACCATTCCGCAACTTCCGCCAAAAGCATGCATTACAAAGTCGCGCGGATCTAGTCCACGTTCTACCGTGATCTCTCTAATCAAATCTGTAATTTGAGCTGTTGCGATACGGAAAATTCCATATGCAGCTTCCTCAACACTTAACCCTAAAGGTTTGGCAATTTTTGTATCGAATACTTTTCGGGCCGCTTCTTTATCTAAGCTCATTGATCCACCAAGGAAAATATTTGGATCCATGTATCCGATGAGCATGAAAACATCGGTCAGAGTGGGCTCATCGCCACCAAGTCCATAACAAACTGGGCCCGGACGGGAGCCCGCAGAACGTGGACCCACGCGAGGAATATTGGTGCCTTCTTCAATCCAAACGATTGAACCTCCACCGGCGCCGATTGAGACAACTTCAATCTTGGGTTGCGTGTAATGAAAGCGGTCAATCATGGGTTCGCGTGCGTATTCAATCTGCCCACCTTGAATTACGCTCACTTTAAAGGTGGTTCCACCCATATCAGTAGCAATTACATCTTTTTGATTGAGTAGTTCGCCTAGTGCTTTGCTGCCAATTACACCGGCCGCTGGTCCACATTCAAGCATTCCAATTGCGCGGTCGGCAGCTTCACTTGCGAGAAGTAAGCCGCCGTAGCCCTGCATAATCATTACTGGACCGGCGTATCTATTTTTTTGTAGCAGATCGGCAAGATTTTCAATGTAGTTACGAGCAATATCTCCAGCATATGCGTTGATAACAGTTGTTGATGTGCGTTCGTACTCACCGGGAGTGGGAGCAATATGGCTAGAGATAGAGGTATAAATGCTGGGGTCTATTTCCTTTACTAATTCTTGCGCGCGAAGTTCATTCTTCTGGTTATAAAATGACCAGAGAAATGAAATTGCAATGGCATCGACACCTTCTCCGATAAGGCGCTTAATCGCAGCACGAGTAGCCTCCTCATCAAGTTCACGGATTATCGCTCCTTTGTAATCCGAGCGCTCTGGAATTCCCGCAATAAGGTTGCGCTCGACAAGTGGAGCAGCACGATCTGTCTTCACCATATTCTTCATACGCTCTTCGGTCAGACCAGCCCATCGACCATAGCCACCTCGTGTGACCAATAAAGTATCTTCAAATCCTTCGGTTGTTAGAAGTCCGACGTTGGCACCATCGCGAGTGAGAATCGCATTATCCACCACTGTTGAACCGTGAACAAAGAGCGAAGTTCGCGCCAATAATTCTTCTACAGTGAGATTCATTTGGTCTGCCGCGGATTTGATCGAATCAAGAACTCCGTGTGCGAAATCTGGGGGAGTAGAAAGTGCTTTGCCAAGAATGACCGGCTCACCTACTGCAAAAACGACGGTATCTGTACAGGTGCCGCCAACATCTGTTGCAACAAGATAGGTCTTTGCACCATCGCTCATATTTTCGAAGCCTTTCAAAATCGGACTGAAACTTAAGAGAGCCTAATTTTTAGTAAGTTACGAGTCAAGAGGTAATTCGATTTCGAATTAGCCATCAAATGCAGCAGTGATTTGTTCATAGCTCATGGCTGTTTTTGCAGCAGCCGCTACTTGCTTATCACGTTCAATATTGCGTTCAATTTGAACTTTCGCTGAAACATATTGCTTAGGCCAAGTAACGTTCTTGTGGCCAATCTTTGCTGCTTCAAGAAGTGTCCAAGCCGGATTGACTAGGTGCATACGAGCTACGGCACAGAGATCTGCGCGACCCGCAGCAATAATCGTATTGATGTTATCTGCTTCAAAGATTGCGCCAACTGCAATTGTGCCGATTCCCACTTCATTGCGAATTTGATCGGCAAATGGTGTCTGGAACATACGTCCAAATACTGGCTTCTCTTTCTTAGTGACCTGACCAGAAGAGCAGTCGATCATGTCAGCACCAGCATCTTTAAACGCGCGAGCAATTTCCACTGCATCATCAGGAGTGATTCCACCTTGAGTCCAGTCATGAGCAGAGATTCGAACGCTCATTGGCTTGCCTTGTGGCCAAGCTGCGCGCACTGCTTTGAAGACTTCAAGAGGATAGCGGAGACGATTTTCGAGTGAGCCGCCATATTCATCGGTGCGTTGATTTGTGATGGGTGAAATAAATGAGGAGAGTAAATATCCGTGAGCAGCGTGGAGCTCTAGCCAATCAAAGCCAGCTTTCTCGGCTTCGAGTGTGGAACGTACAAAGTCAGCCTTAACGCGATCCATATCTTCGCGAGTCATTGCGCGCGAAGTATCCGATACACCTTCTAGATATTGCTGTGGTGAAGCTGAGATAAGTGCCCAACCGTCTTTCTCTACTGGCTTATCAATTCCTTCCCAAGCAAGACGCGTAGAACCTTTTGCTCCGGCATGACCAATCTGTACCGCAATCTTTGCATCTGTGTTTGTGTGAACGAAATCAACAATGCGCTTCCAACCTTCAGTGTGTTCTGGCTTATAAAGTCCAGGACATCCGGGAGTGATGCGAGCATCTGCAGAAACACAAGTCATCTCAGCGAATACCAATCCAGCTCCGCCCATCGCGCGCGCACCGAGGTGAACGAGATGGTAATCAGCAGCTAATCCATCTGTCGCGGAGTATTGCGCCATTGGAGATACAACAACGCGGTTCTTGAGAACTACATCGCGAACCTTGAGGGGTGTAAACATAGGTGGAACTTCAGTGCCTGCATCAGGAGGAGTAACACCGGCATCTTTAAAAGCTTTCTGAGTAAACCATTGATCGAATTGGGAAATGTACTTAGGGTCGCGAATACGTAAGTTTTCGTGCGATATGCGCTGGCTACGAGTGAGAAGTGAGAAGTTGAACTGTTCTGCCGGAAGATTGGTATAGCGCGCGATTTCTTCAAACCATTCCATTGCATTTCGTGCTGCATTTTGAATCTTGAGAACTTCAACCGAGCGATTTGCTTTGTAGGAATCTAAAATTGTGTGCAGGTTTCCATCTTTGCTTGCGCCGATTTCATGCGCCAAATCGATGGCATCTTCCATCGCGAGTTTCGTACCAGAACCAATAGAGAAGTGCGCGGTATGAGCAGCATCTCCCATCAAAATAACCGGAACTTCTCGGCCATCAATCTGATTCCACTGAACCCATTCCTCGCAGATAACGCGGGGGAACTTAATCCAGTTTGCTGAACCGCGCAGGTGAGCGGCATTTGTCATCAACTTTGAGCCATCTAGATCTTCAGCAAATAACTTCTCGAGCCAAGCAGTGGCCTCATCTTGCTCCATCTTGTCGAGTCCAGCTTTCAACCAAACTTCTTCTGGAGTTTCAACGATAAAGGTGGAGGTATCACCATCAAATTGGTACACGTGTGCTTGGAACCAGCCAAACTCTGTCTCTTTGAAGATAAAGGTAAAGTCCTTAAACATCTTCTTAGTGCCAAGCCATACAAAGCGACATTTGCGAACATCGATATCAGGCTTGAATGTCTCCTTGTACTTATCGCGGATGAAGCTATTGAGTCCATCAGCAGCAATCACGATATCTGCGTTGTATTCGCGTGCTATCTCTTGATCATCTTTAACTTCAGATTCAAAAACGAGTTTTACCCCTAGTTCTTCGGCGCGCTCTTGCAAAATATTGAGGAGTCGCTTGCGACCGATTCCACAGAAGCCGTGGCCTCCGGAGATAAAGCTTTTGCCTTTAATGCGGACGTCAATGTCATCCCAGTGATTAAATGAGCCAAGAATTTTTCGAGCAGTCGGTTCATCGGCACGGACGAAGTTGCCTAACGTCGAGTCAGAGAAAACAACGCCCCAACCGAAGGTGTCGTATGGACGGTTTCGTTCAATGACGGTTATTTCGTGAGTTGGGTCCTGCTTCTTCATCAGAATTCCGAAGTAGAGACCTGCAGCTCCGCCGCCAATGGAAACGATCTTCATGTACTGCCCCTTATGTGACTCTCGTCGACTCAAATTCGACCGTATGTCGAATATTTGACTATCGTCAATGATATGACAGAAGACTAGGGTTAGGCTAGTCCTTGAAGAGTTGAAAAATTAGGGGAGAATGGGCACATGACAACTACTCGTTTCGCAGGCAAGTCAGTCATCATCACCGGTGGTGCTGGTGGTCTAGGCGCAGCAATTGCCACGAGCGTTGTTGCCCAAGGCGGCAAAGTTGGAATTCTGGACACTAATCAAACGGCTATTACTTCTCTCGTTTCAACGCTTAAGGCTCAAGGCGGCTCGGCCGATGGCCGCGTTGTTGATGTTCGCGACGGAACAGCCGTAACTACTGCGATTGATGAGCTAGCTCAATCTCTGGGGGGCATACATATCCTTATTGCGGCGGCCGGTGGATCTCTTGGAACTCCGCGCGATATGGACGAGATATCTGATGCGGACTTAGATCTGGTAATTGATGTCAATGTAAAGGGAACGTATTACTGCGCTCGCGCCGTCGTGCCGCACATGAAGAAGAACAAGGGTGGTTCGATTGTTACCTTCTCCTCGATTGGTGGCCGAAGCGCTAGTCCCGTCACTGGAATTCCATATGCGGCATCCAAAGCAGCAATCTTGGGGCTGACTCGCCGTCTCGCTAAAGAAGTGGGCGAATTTGGAATTCGAGTAAATGCAATTGCACCAGGGCTTTTTCTTACCGACCGGTTGGCAGGAATGTTTGATGCAATGAGTGCGGCCGACCGCAAGGAAGTATTAGATGGAATTCCGTTGGGCCGCATGCCAGATCTTCGCGAATGCGTCGATCCAGTTCTCTTCTTAGCAAGCGATGAGTCTTCATACATCACCGGCACCGTTCTCGATGTCAACGGTGGCCGATTGATGCCCAACTAATTCAGGGGATTATCAGCAAGTTCAAGCGGGATTTCTTGTATAACAAATTGATATAAAACTCAGGTCGCTGAGCGCAAATAACAGGAATTTTGGAATCTGTCCGCGTAGGCGCCAGTTCCGATATATGACCAATCCTTGACGAACGGCACGCGTACGCGTGAGAATAACCCCTTACTTATAAGGCCCTTGGGCCTTTGGGTCCACGAACAGGAGAGCTCATGGCCGTCACGACGAGAATCATTCCAGGCCTTGAAGGCATGGATCATGTGGGCATGACTGTCGCAAATTTGGATGAAGCTATTGCATTTTATTCAACGCTTCTCGGCGGTAAAGAAATATTTCGCCTTGGACCTTTTGATGCACGCGACTTTGATCAAGTAGATGGCAAAGATTGGTCAGAGGCACATGTCAACGTCGCTGATGGTCGATTTACATTAGCAATGTTGGAATACGCCAATGGCAGCCGACTAGAACTTTTCCAATATGACCGACCAACCGATCGTCCTGCGACTCCACCTAAAAATAACTTTCTTGGTGGCCATCACATCGCCTTTAAGGTCAAGGATTTAGATGCGGTCCTCGCACTGCGCAACGAATATGCACTTCGTTTCATGGCTGGTCCCATTGAAATCAATGATGGTCCTGCTGCGGGTCAGCGAATTATTTATGTACTTGATCCATGGGATAACCAACTCGAACTCGTTGAATACGATCGGAAATAATTAGGTCTATGACAAATCGAGTCTCGATGTTGGGCATCACAAAGCATTTTGATGCCGTTAAAGCGCTGCAAGGAGCGAGCCTTGAACTTCACGCAGGTGAAATTCATACCCTCGCAGGTGAAAATGGTTCAGGTAAATCCACCCTGCTTAAAATTTTGGCAGGAGTTATCAGGCCTGATGATGGCAAGATTGCAATTGACGGCTCTGAAGTCTCATTTAATGGAGTACGTGATGCGATGTCACGGGGTATCAGCATGGTGAGCCAAGAGCTCAGCCTGGTTCCACACCTTTCAATTGCTGAAAATGTATTTCTTGGACATAACCAAACTCGTGGCAAATTAGGAATTGATTGGCGAGATACTGAAAAGCGCGCAGTTGAAGTACTTAAGCGCCTTAATCTCAACGTAAATCCAAAAGAAGAAGTATCAAGTTTGCCTCAGCACGAACAGCAACTAGTAGAGATTGCCCGCGCGATGGCTGCAGATTCAAACATTCTTCTTCTTGATGAACCGACATCTTCTCTTGCACCCAATGAAGTAGAAGCGCTATTTAAAGTGGTGCGCCAGCTTCGTGATGAGGGCGTAGCAATTGTGATGATTTCACACCGCATGTCTGAGATGCTCGATATCAGCGATCGCTTCACAGTTCTGCGCGACAGCAAATTTATTGACACCAGTCCTCGTGCTGGAGTCACCGAAGATTGGCTGATCGAACGCATGGTTCTCAATAAGCCAAAGAAGGGCATTCGCCTAGAGAAATCAACCGAGAAGCCAGAACTTGTTCTTGAAGTAAAGGCAATGACTGATCGCGGCGGAGCATTCCAAGATATTTCCTTCAATTTGTATAAGGGTGAGATCGTTGGACTAGCTGGTCTTGCCGGTGCTGGCCGGACAGAGCTCGTCGAAGCAATCGTTGGTTTACATCCTCGCAAATCTGGTGATGTAGTTGTAGCAGGTCAAACGATTGGACATTCCACTCGTGCAACAATGAATGCCGGTGTTGCGCTAGTTCCGGATGATCGCCGTGAAAAATCTACAATTCACGATATGTCCATTCGCGATAATCTCTTACTTGCAGTTCATGGACGTCCACAGAAGCAACGCTCAAAGAAATCAGAAGAGAAGATTGTCTCTGACTGGGTCTCTAAATTTAAAATTAAGATGTCTAATCCATATGCGCCCATCAGCTCTCTCTCCGGCGGTAATCAACAGAAAGTTGTAATCGCTCGGTGCTTAGAGACAAAGCCGAAGGTCCTCATTCTTGATGAAGCGACTCGTGGAATCGACCTGGGTGCAAAAGCAGAGATTTATCAAATCCTTCGAGAGTTAGCGGCAGAAGGCCTCGCGATTCTCGTCGTATCCTCCGAACTTTCTGAAATTTTTGAGATTTCAGATCGAGTCCTGGTGATGCACGCCGGTGATCTCACAGCAGACTTAGACCGAAGTAATATCGAGGAGTCAGATGTTGTCTCCGCAGCGACAGGAGCAAAAAAATGAGCCGTGTATTTAAGTTGCCTCGACTAAGCACCATGCCAGCGTGGTTTGGAGTACTAGTACTCGAAATCATCTTGCTCATTGTTATGGCGATTACACAGCCTGTCTTCTTCTCTTCCTCGAACATCTCCAACATCGTGCGCTCGTCTGCGATTCCAATTATTCTTGGAATTGGAATGACATTTACTATTTTGACCGGCGGCATCGATCTCTCGGTTGGCTCCGTCCTTGCCTTCACCGGAATCCTTCTCTCCGGGTTTATCACTCAGATGCCTCGGACTTCAGCTGTTCTCCTCTCTATTGTGATCACCACAATTGTTGTGGGTGGAATAAATGGTCTGCTGATTGGAAAACTCGGGCTTAACTCATTTGTGGTGACCCTTGGAACTCTGGGAATTTTCCGCGGTATCGCTTACCTGGTGACAAATGGAACAACTCGAAGCATGGATACCGGATCTCTGATTAACACATTGGGCGATGGAAACTTTGGTCCCGTGCCAGGGCCGCTTCTCGTAGTTATCGTTGTTGCCGCGCTCTCTATCTGGGCACTTAAATCAACATACTTTGGTCGCGATGTTTATGCAGTGGGCGGTAATGAATTTGCAGCTCGCCTTGCAGGTGTTTACACCTCGCGCGTAAAGATGACCGTGTATTTCATCTCAGCTTTGTTAGCAGCACTTGCAGGCATCATGCAGGTTGGGCGGTTGCAATCAGCAGCTCCAACAGCTGGAGCAGGCATTGAACTAGCAGTTGTCGCTGGCGTATTGCTTGGCGGAACTCGCCTTAGCGGTGGCGTAGGAAGCATCACAGGAACAGTCATAGGACTGCTCTTCCTACAAACCGTATCGAATTCCCTGACCATTCAGGGAGTCTCCTCATACTGGCAACAAGTTGTAACCGGTGTGTTATTAGGAGCAGCAGTTCTCTTCGATCGTTTTCGAGTGCAGTACTCGGGTCGGAGAAAATCTAGAGAGGAAAACAATGTCACTAAAGAATAAGAAGGTAGCGCTCCTACCTCTACTCGCAGTTGCTGCTCTTGTTGTAACAGGCACAGCACCTGCTACCGCAGCGGCGTCAAAGGGATTGGTTGGCTTTAGCTACCCAATTCAAGCCAACACATACTTGGCAGCTATCGGCGGTGCAGCAGAGAAGACTCTTAAGAAGTCTGGCTACACCATGCTCGGTATCGATGCACAACTCGATGGCAACAAGCAGATCTCAGATGTGGAAACAATGATCACAAAGGGCGTTAAGGCCATGATCATCTACCCACTTGATTCAAAGGGTCTCAAGCCAGCACTTGATAAGGCTGCAGCAGCTGGTATCAAGGTCATCACCATGAACTACTCAGTTGAAGATTCAACAAAGGCTCCACCATCACCAGCACTAGCTCAGGTACAAGATGCATTCACATCTCAGGTTCTTGCTGATGATCGCGTTGCATACTTGAAGAAGGTTCTTCCTGCTGGCGGAAACGTTCTTTACATCGGTCTTGGTTTCCCAGTAGCAGCACTTGAGAAGCACGCTGCACTCTTTGAGGCAACCCTCAAGGCTAAGGCTCCTAAGTTCACATTCCTTGGTCGCGTAGATAACCCATCAGATAACTCTGAGGGTGGACGTACCGCAGCGGATGCAGCTCTCATCAAGTATCCAAAGGTTGATGCAATCGTTGCTTACAACGATCCAACAGCTCTAGGTGCTTTTGCAGCTGTAAAGGCAGCTGGTAAGGCAGGAAAGATCAAGGTTATTGGTCTTCAAATGCAGCCAGAAGCTGTTACATCTATCAAGAACAACGAGATCAACGGTTCATGGGATTACAACCCAGTTCAATCTGGTGTATCACTTGCAAGCCTCACAATCTCAATCTTGAAGGATCGTCCAAAGGCTTCATGGAACAAGACAATCAAGACAAAGGCTGATTTCTACGACAACGAGACCATTGCGCAATTCGTGCCATGGGCTACTCGTCTAGCAGCAATCAAGTAACACATTAATAAGAAAGGCCCGAACTCAATGAGTTCGGGCCTTTCTTCTTTAATTCAATAGCGTAAAACTATTCGCGGAATTGTTTAAAGTTAGGCAGGCGCTTTTCGCTAAATGCCTTACCGCCCTCTTTCGCCTCATCGGTCTTGGTGTAAAGATCTAAAACATCAAATGCGAGTGATTGAATGCCAACAATATGGTCGCTGTCAGCATTGAACGAGTGCTTGAGCGCCTTGAGAGCTGTAGGTGAGAGATCGCAGACTTTAAGGGCCCACTCCATTGCGGCGTTCATTAGATCTGATGGTTCGACAATTTTATTCACTAAGCCCCAACGCTCTGCCGTTGTTGCATCATATTGCTCGCACAAGAACCAAATCTCACGGGCGCGCTTCTCGCCAACAACGCGTGCCAGGTATGCGGTACCAAAACCGGCATCGAATGAACCAACTCGTGGACCTACTTGGCCAAACTTTGCGTTAGTTGAAGCGATAGAAAGGTCGCACAGAACGTGGAGAACATGTCCGCCACCGATCGCAAAACCGTTGACTGCAGCGATGACAGGTTTAGGAATGGCACGAATCATCTTGTGAAGTGCTTCGACCTCGAACATTCCAGTTTCAGTCTCGCCGTAGTTGCCCTTCTCGGCACGCTCTTTCTGATCGCCACCCGTACAAAATGCTTTTTCACCAGTACCGGTCAAAATAACAGCGCCTACTTGTGGGTCAACCCATGCACTCTTAAATCCGGCTAAGAGCTCATCAACGGTGCGAGCGCGCATTGCGTTATAGCGATCAGGGCGATTGATTGTCAGAATCGCAACTCCGCGATCAATCGTATAGATAACGTCTGTGAAGTCTTTCGGTGAAATCATGGGATTACCTTATCTTTACGCTTCAACTTCAATGGCAACTGCTACGCCTAATCCAACACCGATGCAGGCGGCTGCGATTCCTATTCCGCCCCCGCGTCGCTTTAACTCACGGGCACATTCAATGATCACGCGGGAGGCAGAGGCTCCTACTGGGTGGCCAATCGCGATCGCACCGCCATTGACGTTGACTCGGTCGCGGCTGATTTCAGGCATCTCGTTGAGGACGGTGAGTACCATGGCCGCAAAGGCCTCGTTAATTTCCCAAATAACTATCTCGTTTGCCTTCCGGTCAATCTTTTTGAGAACTCGATTAATGGCATCGATAGGTGCCAAGGTGAAGAGATCTGGCTCGGTTGCAACTACTTGAGCTGCCAAGATTTTTCCGATGGGCTCGAGCCCTAATTCAGATGCATTGCGTGGCGTCGTCAAGAGTGCGGCAACCGAACCATCATTGATAGGCGACGAGTTTCCGGCTGTGACAGAGCCACTCTCAGAAAATGCTGATTTGAGCCCGCCGAGAATCTCTAGCGAACTATCAGCGCGGATGGATTCATCTCGAGTCAATCCTGCAAAAGGAGCGACCCAATCGCTATGAATTCCACGGTCCCACGCAGCTGCAGCTAGTTGATGAGAGCGAAGTGCCCATTCATCTTGTTGGAGGCGGGTGATTCCTAGTTTTTCTGCGACAACTTCTGCAGAACGTCCCAGACTCTGTACCCAATGGCTCGGAAATTGTGGATTGGTCATTCGCCAACCGACGGTGCTTTGGTGATAGACCGGATCAGTGGGCTGCTCTTTACTAGTGCGTTCTACAATCCATGGCGCACGGCTCATTACCTCAACGCCACCGGAAATAATAAATTGTGCATCACCCGAACGAATAGCGCGCGAACCTTGAATAAATGCTTCCGCACCAGAACCGCACAGTCGGTTGAGAGTGACACCAGGGATTGTTCTCGGGAATCCTGCAAGAAGAGCGCCCATTCGTGCAACGTTTCGGTTATCTTCGCCCGCTCCATTGGAGTCGCCCATGATGACATCGTCAATCTTGGCGAGGTCCAGTGAAGGAGTTCTCTCTGCCAAAGTCTTTAAGGTGAAACCCAAGAGATCATCAGGACGGGTCTGGGAAAGCGCGCCAAAATAGCGCCCAAAAGGGGTGCGTACCGCGTTTGCGATGATTACTTCCGGGGTTGTCATATGTCGTATTATTGTCTATCGTTAGAAAAACGCACCATACATTTTTGCCCCTTTTTCCGAGCGAATTAGCCTTCGAGATGGAGTGAGCCGTTTATGACCACTCCGCTACGCATCCTTGTTACTGGAGCCGGCCGGGGAATCGGTCGTTCGATTTCAGAGAAGCTGCTGGCGCAAGGCCATCGCGTCGCAATCTGCGCTCGCACCCAATCCGACCTGGATTCCTTGTCAGCGCTCTATCCAGAATCTTCTCTTGCAATTGCAGCTGATGTTCTCGCTGAAAGTATTTCCGAATCAGTAATTGCAAAAGTAACCGCACAGTGGGGCGGCATTGATGTACTCATACTCAATGCAGGCGATGCGGTAAGCCTCCCCATTGAAAAAACATCAGATTCGGTCTGGAGCCATATGCTCGATCTCAATCTGACTGCACCATTTAAATTTATTCGTGCCGCGCTCCCCGCTATGAAGTCGCAAAACTCTGGCAACATCATTGTTGTTGCTAGCAAGGCAGGATTAATTGGCGAACCCAATGTTGCCGCATATACCGCCGCAAAACATGGCGTCGTTGGCCTCGTCCGAGCCGCCGCGACTGAACTAAATAAATACGGAATCACCGTCAATGCAGTCTGCCCAGATTTTGTCGATACACCGATGATCGCGCGCTCTCTTGAATTGGCGGCAGAGCGAACTGGCAAGGATGTGAAAGAGATGCGTTCTGCACTGGAATCCAAACTTCCTGGACAACGACTTCTCACCCCAGATGAAGTTGCTGATGCTGTTATTTCATTTGTAGGGAATAAAGAGACCAACGGAGTAACTCAACTGCTTGAAGGGGGACACTAACGTGGCCATTACTAAGTTCAATCCCGAGGAGCTCGCTCCGCCCATCGGATTTTCTCACGCAGTACTAGGTGAGGGAAAGTTCATTTATCTTGCTGGACAGACATCGCTCAATAAAGAGAATGTCATTGTCGGAGAAAACGTGGTCGAACAATTTGAAAAGGCCCTAACAAGTTTGCTTACCGCCCTCAAAGCAGCAGGTGGTACGCCAGAGAATTTAGTAAAAATCACGATCTTCTCGGTTGATCCAGTTGATTACCGCGCTCATTCCCGTGAGATCGGAAAGATTTGGCAGCGTTTAATTGGAAAGAATTTCCCTGCAATGACACTTGTTGGTGTTGTGCGCTTATGGGATGACGCCGCGCTGCTGGAGATTGAAGGAGTCGCCTGCATCTAATGAGCCCTCTCTCGGCCTTATGGAATGCCAACTCTGTCGCTGTTATTGGCGCGACCGAACGTGTTGGCGCTATGGGACGTGCTCCAATTGAATACCTCAAGCGATATGGCTATTCCGGAAGAATTTATCCAGTTAATCCAAAGGGCGGAACCATTCTGGAACTCCCTGCTTTCACAAAAATTACAGAAATTAACGCGGAAATTGATTTAGCGCTCGTGATGGTTCCCGCTACCTCGGTAAAAGAGGCGGTTGAAGATTGCGCAGCAGCAGGAGTCAAAGTTGTGATTGTCATGTCCTCTGGATTCGCAGAGGCTGACGAAGCAGGTGCCGTTGCACAGAATGAATTAGTTGCAATTGCAAAGAGCGCTGGGATGCGTTTAGTTGGTCCTAACTGCATCGGTGCCATAGGTGGAGCAAAAGGACTTGTTGCATCTTTCTCACCAGTGTTTGCATCACCATCGACAAATGTAGAAGCAGGAAACATTGCACTTGTCAGTCAATCCGGTGCATTGGGTTATGGAATGTATTCACTTGGTATGGAACGTGGCCTTCCTATTGGCACCGTTATCACTACTGGCAATGAAGGCGATGTCTCTGCGATTGAGGTTGCAACTGCATTAGCTGCAGACCCAGATGTCTCAGCAATCTTGCTTTATACCGAATCTTTGTCAGATATCGATGCGCTTCGCGAGATTTCACAGAAGAAGCCAACTGCAATTCTTAAAGTAGGTCGCTCTGCTGCAGGCGCTGCTGCTGCTGCGTCTCACACCGGTGCACTTGCGACAGAAGATAAGGTTATCGATGCTGCGATTAAGTCGACGTCAGCAGTGCGAGTTGATGATGTAGAGCAACTCTTAGATGCAGGATCGATCTTTGCATCAGGTGCAAAGTCACTTGGAAAACGCGTCGCCATTATTACAACCTCTGGCGGCAGTGGAATCTTGGCCACAGATGCCATTGAAGCTAATGGACTTGAGCTCGCTCAATTCTCTGATGCGACGCTTCGAGAATTGGCAGGCATTGTTCCGTCCTATGGAAATATCACTAATCCAGTTGATGTCACAGCGGCCGTTATGTCTTCACCTGATCTCTTTGAGAAATGTCTCGAAGTCCTTGCTCGAGATTCTGGCGTAGATTCGATAGTTGCTTGCTTTGCAGTTCTTGTTGGCTCTGATGTAGAACGAATTGCAAATGCACTTGGTGATGTTCGTTCTATTCGTGAGTTGCCAATTGTTGTTGCGCGCACTGGTTCGCAAGAGTTGGCCCCCGAAGCCAGCGTGCTCTTTAAAAAGAAGAGTTTGCCAGTATTTCCTACCCCTGATCGCGCCGTAGCTGCACTTCGAATTCTCAACGATTCCGCCCGTACTTCGAAAAAGATCTCTGTACCCACAACTGGAAAGCACGGAATCCCTTCCGATTCTGCCTCAGAAGTTGAATTAAAAGCCATCTGGTCAGCAGCTGGCGTACCCGTCCCACTCTCTGAAGTTGTAGATAGTAAAGATCAGGTGATCGCAGCTATCAAAAAAGTCGGTGGCCGCACTGTGATGAAGGCAATCGTTCCTGGACTATTGCATAAGAGTGAAGCGGGTGGAGTTGCATTAGATATTACTGAATCAAATGGAATTGAAACCTACGAGCGGCTCTCGCAGTTACAAGGTAAGGGTCAACACAATTCAGTTCTTGTAGAAACCTTTGTTCCTAAGGGCGTTGAGGCACTTGTTGGCGTGACATCTAGCTCGCTTGGAAAAGTGCTCACAGTTGGCGTAGGTGGAATATTGACGGAGATAATCTCTGATGTATCACTGCGCCTATTGCCAGTCAACGAAGAAGTAATTCAGGAGATGATTAACGAGACTCGTTTGAAAGCACTATTTGCGGGACCGCGTGGTTCTGAACCCAGTGATGTGAAGAGCTTTATATCTACCGTTATGAAAATTAGTGAGGTTGTAGCTGCCTGGCCCGATGGATCAGAGCTAGATATCAATCCGCTCACAGTTTTAGCAAAGGGTGTTTATGTACTGGATAGCGCATATTCCACCGGGACAACTACTGAAGGGATCCACCACTAAATGGACGTCGGAACACTTGTAGCTCGTGCTACCAATACCTATCGCGACCGCATCGCAGTTGAAAGCGAAGAAGGCAGTCGGACATTCGGTGAAATTGGTGGACGTATCTTCCAACTAGCGCGTGGACTTAAGGCGCTTGGGTTACAAGAAGAAGATCGCGTTCTCGACCTTCAGTTCAATCAAATCTCATATATCGAAAGCGATTTAGGAATCTCATCTGCTGGCCTATGCCGTGTTGCTCTCAACTACCGCTTGCACCCGAATGACTGGGTCCGCATCACTAAGGATTGTGGCGCAAAAGTTTTGATCATGGATCACAAGTTCTGGGAAGAATCCGCACCAGTTCGCGAACTCGTCGACAAAGTTATTTTGATTCACGGCAACGAGCCAGGCACGACAAATTATGAAGATTTCCTTGCTGCACAATCCACCGAGCCGCTACTTCTCTCGGTCCACCCAGATACCTTGGTTTCACTTAACTATTCCAGCGGAACAACGGGCAATCCCAAGGGTGCGATTCGTACTCACCGCAACCGGTTTGCCAGCCTCAATAACATCGTGACCGATATTTTGAAGCGCACTCCAGATGAGACGGATTGTTGGATTCATGCTGGTCCAGTCACTCATACCAGCGGCCTGTTTGTGCTGCCTTATTTCACATTTGGCGCAAAGCAAATCATCATGGCCAAGTACGACCCAGATGTCTTTGTAGATGCAATTCAAAATCGTGGCGCAAACGCAACGGCTCTCGTTCCAACAATGGTTGCTCGTCTGCTGGCGATGCCAGATATGAGCTTAGAAAAGATGAAAAACTTGCGCATGCTCGGTTATGCCGGCGCACCAATGGCCCCAGAGCAAATCAAACAGTGCTACGAAACCATCACACCTAACATGGTTCAGTACTACGGACTTGTTGAAGCAATTCCTCCGGTCACCGTGCTGAGCGCGGAAGATCATAAGAATGGTATTTATACGACCCCAGAACTTCTTACGAGTGCTGGTAAGCCATGCGTTGGTGTTGAAATCTTGATTGTTGATGAGGAGAACAACCCGGTTGCTACTGGCGAGATAGGTGAAGTTATAACCCGTGGCGATCATGTTATGCGCGGATACTGGGGTGCTGCAGGAATGGATGCAACAGTCACCAAGGCAGTACGTGATGGTTGGTTGCACACTGGTGACCTTGGCAAGTTAGATGGTGATAATCGTTTGTATCTGGTTGATCGCAAAGGCGACATGATTATTTCTGGTGGTTACAACATCTATCCTCGCGAAATTGAAGATGTTGTTGCAGAAGTCGAAGAAGTTCTTGAAGTCGCGGTTGTTGGAATCAAGGATGTCGAATGGGGACAGCGCGTGGTAACACTTGTCACCTTAAAACCTGGTGTCACTATTTCAGAGTCTGATCTCTCTGAAAAGGTTATGGCGCACTGTAAATCCCGCATGGCTTCCTATAAGAAGCCCAAGGAAGTTCGAGTTGTTGCAGAATTCCCTCTAAACTCCACTGGAAAGATTGCAAAGAAAGTCATCCGCCAAGAGTTAGAAGCAGAGAGCAAATAAGCATGAGCCCATTGCAACCAGAGCAGCCAGGCCAATATCCGTACACCCGTGGTATCAATCCAGACCCAGGTGTTTGGACAATGGGCCAGTACGGTGGATTTGGAACTCCGGCTGAAACAAATGAGCGTTTCAGAATGCTGCTCGATCAAGGTTTAACTGGCTTTAGCGTTGCACTCGATCTACCCACTCAGTTGGGACTGGACTCCGATGATCCGCTCTCACTCGGCGAGGTCGGTCGCGTGGGTGTTGCTATCGACAGCCTGGAAGATATCGAAATTCTGATGGATGGAATTCCGCTCGAGAAAATAACTCAAGTTCGCACAACCGCTAACTCCATTGGTTATATCTGGGCAGCGATGTTTATTGCCCTAGCCGAGCAGCGCAATATGGATCCTAATAAGTTTGGCATGTTTATTCAGAACGACGTGCTCAAGGAGTACATCGCTCGCGGAACACAAATATTCCCAGCCGAAGCCGGCCTCAAACTCTCGACTGATGTAATTGAATATATCGCCACTAAGGTGCCACGTTGGGTTTCACTTGCGATGAGTGGTTATCACATCCGCGAATCTGGTTCGGATGCTGTGCAAGAAGTCGCTTTTACCTTTGCCAATGCCCGTGAATATATGGACGCAGCGATTGCTCGAGGAGTTTCTGTCGATCAGATTGCAGCCACGCTCTTTACTTTCTTAACCTCAAATATTGAATTTCTGCCAGAAGTTGCAAAATTCCGTGCTGCACGTCGTACCTGGGCTCGGTTAATACGCGAAAAATATAACCCGCAAGATACAAACTCCGAGAAGCTACGCATTTTTGCTTTTACGGCCGGTTCTTCACTTACAGCACAACAATCCAAGAACAATGTTGTTCGCACAGCGGTAGAAATGCTTGCAGCAGCACTAGGTGGAATTCAGACCATGCACGTATCTGCATTTGATGAAGCTCTAGGTGTTCCAACTGAAGAGGCAGCAATGCTTGCACTGCGCACCCAACAAGTAATCGCATTCGAAACCGGAGTACTCAAGACCGCAGACCCACTTGCTGGTTCATATGAGATTGAGCGTTTAACAGACGAACTCGCTGATGCAATGTGGGCTATGTTAGAAGATATTGAGAAGCGTGGTGGGGCTCTTGCTTGTATCAACAATGGCTGGTTCTCCACCGAACTCTCAGATAAGGCTTATGAATTTGCCATGTCCATTGAATCAGGCGAACGTAAACTCGTAGGCGTCAATATTTTTAAGTCAGATACACCTCCTTATGTTCCATTTGCTATTAATCCGGAGTCTGAAAGTGGCCAAGTAAAGGCACTTCAGGCACTGCGAGCAAAGCGTGATAACGCTCTAGTCGAGAAGACGCTGGCAGAACTTCATACCGTTGCTCAGTCGGGTGCCAACATCATGGATGCTTGCATCGCCGCAGTGAAGGCATATGCGACAGTCGGAGAAATTGTTAACGAATTACGCAAAGTGTACGGAAAGTGGCAACCTACGCGAACTTTTTAAGCTCGGTAATTATGAGCTTAAAAGTATCGTGTCTTGGATCGATTAATTCAAAGTGCCCCGTAGCTTCCAATTCAATATATCCAGCAGCTGGATGTGCGCTTAAGAAATTTCGAGACTGCGAAACTGGAACACGAATATCGTCGTGTCCATGAATCAATACCGCAGGCTTAGTGAGTGGATTGGATTGAGGATTAATATCCAAACGCTCAGTAGCAGGTTCTCCAAGAAATTCGCTGATTGCCCCACCATCATAATTCTCGGCATCGCCAACAACTAAATCTGAAACCGGAGCTAAAGCAATTACCGCCCGAACACTCTCATGGCTATGAACAGCGAGTGCCAAATGTCCGCCCGCAGAGTGACCAATAACGATGCACTCCCCAATCGCATCTAGCGCTGACTTAATATCCTCAATAGTTGCATCTGGTTTGCCTGGGATACGCCGATACTCAACTAGATGTGTACGCCATCCTGCATCTGCAAGTGCTTGCGCAAATGGTCGCAAATGCGCACGGTCGTATTCTGGGCGCCAATAGCCACCATGAATAAGTGCGATATCGCCAATAGCTGGCATAGATGGCGCGTACTGCTCTATTACTTGGTCAGCATCTGCGCCAAAAGAAGTTGTTGAATCTCCGGAGTGAACTTCTA
>CAEZSC010000008.1_pt1 | contig 23728 bp, 23 predicted proteins | sample 7263881 | NCBI WGS metagenome assembly CAEZSC01 (sample SAMEA6813768, study PRJEB35770) | uncultured Actinomycetes bacterium | biome: Freshwater; feature: Freshwater reservoir; material: water | place: Czech Republic | collected 2017-04-14 | depth 0.5m m
ATATCTAGCGAATTTTTAGTAAACCTAGAACTGCGGTAATCTTCGTCAGCCGTAATAACAACCTGGCGGGTTGCCCGAGCGGCCAATGGGAGGGGACTGTAAATCCCCCGGCTCTGCCTTCGAAGGTTCAAATCCTTCACCCGCCACCACCATATTTTGGACATAGACCAATCGCAAATCGAAAGGTTCGTCATGGTTTCTCAGATTGAAATTAAAGGAACGAACCTCTCTGTTCATCCACTATGCCTCGGCGGTAATGTATTTGGCTGGTCAGCAGATCAAGAGCAATCGTTTGCGGTGCTTGATGCCTATGTCGAAGCCGGCGGCAACTTCATTGATACTGCTGATGTTTACTCTTCTTGGAAAGAGGGCAATCACGGTGGCGAGAGTGAAACGATTATTGGTAACTGGATGAAGTCTCGCGGCAATCGCGACCAATTAGTTATTGCAACAAAGGTGGGGATGTGGGAGAAGCAGAAAGGGCTATCTGCGGGGAACATCAAGTCAGCTCTGGAGGGATCACTTTCACGTCTACAGACCGACCATGTAGATCTTTATTATTCCCATGAAGATGATTCAGCAATCCCTCTCTACGAAACTCTTGGAACATATAACGAGCTAAAAGCTGCAGGAAAGATTCAGCATGCAGCGGCATCTAATTACTCTATCGCTCGCTTACGCGAAGCAGCTCACGTTAGTGAATCTCACGGTTATGCAAAGTATGTTGCTGTACAGAACAAATACAACGTATTAGATCGCTCAGATTTTGAACGAGATATTGCTCCCGGTATTGAAGGCCTAGGAATTCAATCAATTCCTTATTACGGTCTAGCGCGCGGATTTTTATCGGGTAAATACCAACCAGGAATTGCAGTTGATTCGATGCGTGCTGGCGGCGCTGCTGAATATCAGAACGAACGAGGATGGGCAACGCTGCAGGCAGTTGAGAGAATTGCTAATGAGTTGAGCACAAATCCATCTGCAGTCTCACTTGCCTGGCTTCGCGCTAAGGGTTCGCTGCCAATAGCAAGTGCTCGAACAGTCGCGCAAGTAAGAGAGATTGTTCAGGTGGTTCATCTCTCGCCATCTCAGGTTGAAGCGCTAGATCTAGTGAGCGCAACCGCCTAAAGATATGAAGATTGTCGTGATTGGTTCAGGAGTCATCGGATCTTCAATCGCACTCGAACTTTCACGTGCCGGCCATGATGTAATTGTTGTTGATAAGTCTGCCGGTGCGGGCCAAGGCTCTACATCTTCATCGAGCGCAGTTATTCGTTTCAACTACTCAACTTACGATTCCGTTGCCCTAGCCTGGGAGTCCTTTCACTGCTGGCAGAACTGGCAGGAGCACTTAAGTATTGAATTGACGGCCTATACCCGACTCTTTGATGTCGGCGTCATCATGATGGATGCACCCGTAATTTCGACTCCAAAGACCACCGCACTCTTTGACCAGGTCGGTGTTCCTTATGAAGTCTGGAGCGCTGAAGAACTTGCAGCAAATGCTCCAGGGATAGATGTCGGGAAATATTGGCCTCCAAAGCCCGTCACCAGTGATGAATTCTGGCAAGAGGCGAGTGAATCAGTAGGTGCAATATTTACCCCGCAAGGTGGTTATGTAGATGATCCGCAATTAGCGGCGGAGAATCTAGCTGCAGCAGCAAAGCACTTTGGAGCTGACTTTAGATTTAGGACTTCAGTTTCTAAGATTATTGAAGCAGGAAATCGAGTCACTGGAATTGAGGTGAACGGTGATGAAATCATCAGCGCCGATGTAGTGGTCAACGCCGCAGGCCCTTGGTCTACCCAGGTTAACCAACTTGCCGGGGCTGGCAGCGACTTCACAATTGAGCTTCGCCCAATGCGACAAGAGGTGCATCAGGTCGACTCTCCATCTCATCTTTTACCCGGTCCCATCGTTGGCGATATTGATTTAGGTATATACATGCGTTCCACGCCAAACGGATCAACGCTCGTAGGTGGCACAGAACCTGAATGTGATCCACTGGAATGGGTAGATGATCCAGATCAAGTAAATATGATTCGCACTCAAGAGAGATTTGAAGCCCAAGTTACAAGAGCGGCTCGACGCTTACCCGCACTACAAATACCGAATACACCTTCTGGAGTTGTGGGTGTGTATGACGTCGCTGCAGATTGGACGCCTATCTACGATAAAACCGATGTAGATGGATTTTATGTAGCGATAGGAACCAGTGGAAATCAATTTAAGAATGCACCAGTAGTCGGTGAATTAATGGCTCACCTTATCTCTGAAGTGGAGAACGGTAAGGATCACGATGCGGATCCGGTCATCTTTCATGGAGCAAGGACTGGAAATCAAATAAACCTAGGTGCCTTCTCTCGCAAACGACCATTCAACTCGGAGAGCACTAACTCTGTAATGGGATGAAAAAAGCCCCACCTTTCGGCGGGGCTTTTTTCGTTAATTACGTAGGAAGTTATCCCTTGTACTTAACCTGAGCCTTTGGATCTGTTACAGGCTTTCCACCGACGACTGTGTAGACATCGAAGGTTCCTGCGCCAACATCGCCGTTCTCGTCGAAGTCAGTTTCTGACCAAGCACCCTGGTAAGAGAACTTAGTACCGGCAGCAGCAGCCTTAACTGCCTTATCAAGATTCTGCCATGAGATCTTCGCTCCGGAAGGACCACCAACAGCACGGAGACCCTTTGCAAGGTCAGCTGCCTTAGTGCTCTTTGCGTAGATTGAAGCCAAGCACTCAAGAACTGCTGCATCGTATGCAGCTGGATCTACGAATGTCTGTGATGCTGATGGAACAGTTGCTTCAAAAGCAGTCTTCCATGCAGCAGTTGCTGTACCTGAAGCTGCAGCTGCAGTTCCACGAACACCGTTCATGTACTTAGCTCCAACAATCTTGATTGAGCCAGCGTTGTTGAATGACTCAGTCATGAATGTGCGCTTCTGATCCCACTTCTTAGTACGAACTAGAGCAGGTGCAACCTTTGCGAATGTCTCTTCGAAGTCAACAATGAACCAAGCTGCTGGCTTTCCAGAAACAATCTTTGTTGCATCAGAGTCGAATGTTGCTGCATTTGGGTTGTAAAGAACGGAAGTACCGATCTTTCCGCCTGCCTTCTTCCAAGCTGTCTGGAAGACTGCTGAAAGCGCGCTACCGAATGCATCGTTACGAGCTGCAACGTTTACAAGTGCGTTCTTTCCAAATGCCTTACCCATTGCGAGAACTACAGCTTTTGCTTGTAGCGCATCAGATGGATAGTTACGGAAGAGAGTATCTCCGTCGCCAAGTGTGGAAAGTGCTGGTGAAGATGCAGCAGGGCTCATGATGAGAATGCTATTAGGAATACCGATTGCAGCAGCAGCCGCAAGAGTTGTTCCTGAAGTCATTGGACCAACAAGAGCGTTAGCTCCGTTGGAATCTACAAGCTTCTTTGCTGCTTCTACGGAAGTAGCAGGTGTTGCTTGGTCATCTTCGGTTCCAGCAACTGTGCAAGAACCAGCGACGCCAGCAGCTTGCATTGCATCGTTAACAGATGTAACGCCAAGTGCAGCAGCCTTAGCCATTGGTGGGCCGTAGGTAGCAAGTTGACCAGTAAGTGGAAGGACAATGCCGACCTTCATATCAACGCCACCTGCAGCGTTTGCACCGACGGATGATCCGACGAGTGCGCCCACTACGAGCATTGATGATGAGGCGATAATTAATCCACGCTTCTTATTCATATCTCTCCTAAGCATGATGTCGTCCCAGACGGGGACGGGTTCGGAGTTAGCGTAGTAGATAGAGCCCGCATGGCGTCGAGGGGTATTTGGTCACGATTTCGTTATCTTTAGAACGGTCGTCAATTTCCCGCTAGAGGGAGCGTCTTTAGCGCTTACCGAAGTAGATGCCCACGATCTCGGGGTCTACGGCTAGGGCCTTGCCTTCGCCCTCATGACGATTCTTACCCATATCCAAGACATAGCCATAATTGGAGATTTCTAGGGCGCGACGGGCATTTTGTTCAACCATCAAGATGGTTGCGCCGGTTTCATTAATACGAACAAGTTCGTCGAAGAGCTGATCAACGAGTGCAGGAGCTAAACCAGCAGAAGGTTCATCCAATAACAAAATATCCGGTCCAGACATTAAGGCGCGAGCAAGTGCCAACATTTGGCGTTGTCCCCCCGAGAGAGTTCCGGCGCGATCTTTCTTACGGATAGCTAAATCCGGATACTGCTTATAGAGCTTCTCTTTGCGCTCTTCGGAAGCCACACCACCATTGCCCTTATAGCCAACATCCAAATTTTCATCGATGGTAAGAGTGGTAAAAATATTTTCGATTTGGGGAACGTATGCAATTCCAATGTCTGCCAAGTTGTGCGGTTTAGTTTTGCGAACATCTATCGCCTCGCCACTCAATTTATGCAGAGTGATATCGCCTTGAGATACCTTTGCAATTCCATAAATTGCCTTAAGAATTGTGGATTTACCGGCACCATTAGGACCGACGATCGTAACAATTGCGTTAGCTGGAACTTGGATCGAGACATCGTTGAGAATCTGAACATCGCCATAGCCTGCGGATACGCCTTTTAATTCAAAGAGAGGAGTTGTCATTATGAACTCTTTCTGCGAGATCCGAGATAAGCATCGATCACGACTTCATTTTCATAGATGGAATCTGGAAGACCAGAGGCGATAACAGTTCCTTGTGCCATCACAAACACTTCATCTGAAATATTCATAACAGTCTCTAGGTCGTGCTCGACCAGCAAGAACGTAAGGCTATGTTTCGCTTTAAGAGTTTGGAGCACTTCTACTAATTTCTCAACGAGTGCTGGATTCACGCCTGCAAAAGGTTCATCTAGGAGCAGCATGGTGGGGTTTGCCATCATTGCTCGAGCTAGATCAAGAAGTTTGCGCTGGCCACCGGAGAGAATGCCTGCATATGAATCTACAAATGATTCGAGACCGACTTGCTTCAACAGTTCTAGCGCGCGTTCTTCCGCCTGATCCTCGAAGCGCTTGCGGACCCGTGGTGTTAGCACGCGCCAGAGGCGGTCTCCCGGGTTGTCCTGCGCGGCAAGAAGAATGTTCTCCATGACACTTAAGCGTCGAATAACTTTTGCGCCCTGAAAAGTGCGGACTAAACCTAGACGGCTAATGTCATGTGGTCGCTTCTTCGAAATTTCGGTTCCGTTGAAGGTAATAGAGCCAGAATCTGGACGAATGGCACCGCTAATAAGGTTGAAGAGCGAGGTCTTACCCGCACCGTTAGGTCCAATAATGGAGGTAACGCTTCCGCGCTTAATCGAAAGGGTCGCGTTCTCGCAAGCCCGCACGCCAGCGAAAGCTTTAGAGACGTTCTTTACTTCTAGAATATTTCCCATATTACTCAAGCACCATCTCTTCCCGCTTGCCAAATATTCCTTGCGGACGCTTGAGCATTAAGTAAATAAGTACAAAACCAATAATCATGATACGCAAATATGCTCTTTGCACAGAATCAAACCAGGTAAAGGGTGGGAATTGGAAGAAGCGCGTTCCGGCATAAAGGAATCCGAAGAAAATTGCTCCCAGCGGAACGCCTTTTACGCGGGTAGCGCCACCAAGAATGATGACCATCCAAGCAAAGAAGGTGACGATAGTTTGGAAATCTGCAGGATCGAGAATCGAGAATTCAAGTGCCCAATAAATTCCAGCAATTCCACCGATAACTGAACCAACAATTACGGAGGAGAGGCGGAAGAGAAATACATTTTTACCTAGTGATGCAGGTACATCATCATCTTCACGGGTTGCACGGAGCACTCGTGCCCAGCTGGTCTTTTGAACCGCACCCATAATGAAGAGCAGGATGAAGGCGGTGAGCCAGACAATAAGAAGAAGTGCCATATCTCTTGAGGCAAAGCTGCCAAAGAGTGGTTCGATAGCCTGTTGAATATTTGTCAGTACTTTGTTGAATGCATCGGCATAGGAGGCAAATCCAGTTTTACTTGGAATATTTAATGAACCTTGTGCACCACCGGTAAGTCCATCCGAATTTTGAATAATGTAACGGACAATTTCAGAGAAGGCGATACTGACAATAGAGAAGTAATCGCCTCGAAGCCGAAGCGTGGTTAAGCCTAAGAAAGCCCCGCCCAGCCCGGCGACCACAACTCCTGCAAAGCAGGCGAGATATAAGTTCCAGCCATAGGTAATAACAAGAATTGCCATCGTGTACGAAGAGAGCGCCATCATTGCGACGTGGCCGAAGTTGAGAATTCCACCAAGGCCGTATTGAACTTGCAGCCCAAGTGCAAAGATGCAGTAAATGCCTGCCATCAATAGAACAAAGATCCAGAATCCTGGTTGGAGAAATGCGGTCATTAGATGCTTCTCGCTTTCACTCCGAGCAGACCTTCGGGCTTAACGAGTAAAACTAATCCGAGTGTTGCAAAGGCGACAACAGGTTTGTATGAACTTGGAATTCCGCCAAAGAGTACAGACCACGTCGACATCTCCATCACAAGTCCAAGAACCATTCCACCTAAGAGTGCGCCATACGCGTCTCCTATAGTGCCGAGCACAACTGCGGCAAAAATAGGGAGCAAGAGCGTCCATCCCATAGTGCTATCAAATCGACCTTGAACCATTCCTTGGAATATTCCAGCGAGAGCACTAAGAACTCCGTTAATGATCCAGACGTAGCGAACAACTCGATTTACATTGATTCCTGAAACTGCCGCGAGCGAAGGATTATCTGAGAATGCTCTCATGTCTTTGCCGATTGTTGTCTTTGCCATAAAAAGACCCAAGGTAATAATGGAAGAACTGGCAAGGAGAAGAACTATCAATTGCGCGGTAGCAATATTTGCACCAAAAAGTGGGAAGGTCGCAATTTCATCGATTGCATATTTGCGGCTGCCACTTGAGAAGATCATTAAAATTGCCTGGCGAAGAATAAGTGCAACTCCAGTTGCAACTAAGAAAAATGCAAGCGTTCCTGCCTTATTCTCACGCAATCTTTTCCAGAGAACCATATCGAGTGCTAAGCCAAGTGCACAGATACCGATGATGGCGAGAAGAACAGAGAGAATAAGTGGCCAACCTTTAGAGACGCTAAAGAAAACGGCGATAAAGGCGCCAAGTGTCATGAAGTCGCCGGCCGCGAAATTTACGAGTTTGAGGACTCCATAAACCAGTGAAACTCCAACTGCAGCCATTGCAAGAATTGAGCCGGTGACTAGGCCGTTGAAGAGAAGTTGGACAAACTCAGCCATTGGATTGAACCCCTCTTACACACTTTTTACGCACGGAGAGAAGATACTCTCGCTGTAGGTTTTTGTCTGCCATTAGTTTAAGATAATTAGGTGAGCACAAATGACATGGAGTTGTTCGATTTGCGGGTGGTTGTTGACCGGATCGAAGGGCGTTCAGTATGTGGGATGCAGGTTGGCGATTATTTCGAGCTGACCAATAGCGCTGAGGTTCGAATCCCTGCTGGTAAACATTTCTGTATTTATGCAATGCAGGCCGTTGCACCGCTCCTCCCAGCAAAACAGCGTCAACTTCCTGAGGGGGATTGGCTAGAGAAGGATTCATTTGTCTGCTGCCCCGATCCTGAAGAACGTTTGATAATGAAAATTGAACGAACTCGTAAAGTTTCGCTCAATTCAGAGGATTTAACTTAATTATTATTTGTATGCATGATGTTGCGGTGCTTATCTACATACCGTTCTAAATAGTAAACCTCTCCGGTCGGACCAGTAGATCGCTTAAGTACCGTGGTCAATAGCGCTAATTCAGTTGCGCTTAATTCAATCTCTGGAATTTGCAGATTAGAGTCGAGATGAGAGATGTTGCGAGCTCCAACAATTACGCCTTTAACTCCAGAACAGCTCAACATATAGGCCGATGCAATAGTTGCAATATCAGTGTCATGATTGTCGGCGACGGTTTTGAGAGCTTGAAGCAGCTCTTGAAATAGATCCCAGCCGCCAAATTCTTCGATGATTAGTTGGTATTTCACAGCGGAGCGAGTTTCTACTTTTTCAGGGGCAGAAACACCGAGGAACTTCTCTGATAGCAACCCACCAGCGACCGTTCCGTAACAGAGAATTCCGATGTCGTTATCGGCACAGTATTGAGATAGGCCCTCTTCAGCACGACGATCCAGAATTGAATATTGGATCTGAATACTCGCTGGCTTAAATCCTGCAGCAACAATCTCTTTAACATGCGGCAAATCAAAATTAGTAATACCTATATGGCGGATCTTGCCCTCATTTTTCAATTTAAAGAGCTCTTCCATCGCGACTAAATAGCTATTCGCTTCATACCGCCACCAATGGAGTTGCACGAGATCTACTTGCTCGACACCGAGACGATTTAGCGAGCGATGAACAATCGTACGAACATCAGAACGATCGAAATTATCTAGGGATTTTTCGTTAGGCACATACTTAGTATGCAATTGCACCATATCTCGACTATCAAGCCGTTTTACCGCTCGACCGATGAGTTCTTCTACGCCGGTATAAATGTCGCCAAAATCTAGAGTAGAAATTCCAGCTTCAATAAAAGAGACGGTATCTGCAACCGCTTGGTCATCCTCAATTTTTCTATCTAGAGAGTGACCAGAACTAAGTTGCCAACCACCTTTAATAACAGGGGAGATCTCATAGCCAGAGACCATGGAGCGCTTCTTCATGAAATAACCGCCTCCACTTCGATCTCGACCATGTAACCATCACCGATAAGTTTCGCCTTTACCATTGTGTTAGCAGGGCGAATGTCGGCAAATCGTTCTCCGTGAACTCGGGCAATCGGCTCCCAGTACTTGAGATCGTTGCAGTAAATCCGACTGCGCACTACATCAGAGAGTTTGCCACCTAAAGATTCGATGGAAGCTTCAATCTTGTCAATCACAAATTGAGTTTGGGCTATGGGGTCATCTGCGCCAACAAGTAAATCTCCGTGCGTAGCAGTTGTTCCAGAGACAAGGATGCGATCGCCAATTCGAAAGGCACGTGAATAGCCAGCGAGCGTCTCCCATGAAGTTCCAGAGTCGATATAACTGCGGTTACCTCTTGTGGTGACTTCATAAACTGCAGGGAGCTCTTCGTAATGATGACTGGTATCACCTGACGCAGTGAGATATGGAGGTTTGCGATATTCATCGCCGCAATCACCAGGGATTGGATCCAAAATATCGAGAGCGGCAGAGATGCTCTTTATCTGAGACTTCGTCAGTTCGAAATCAAAGAGCGAAACTGCATCTGCAATATGAGCGTTCTCACCTAATCGTGCGCCAATAATGACTGAACCGACCGCCTTGCGAGTGAGCTGATACTTGCTAGCGATAGTTGAGATTGAGTGATTAGTTTCAAGTGCAACTTTGTTTACTTCTTCAAGCACATGTTGGAATTTCTCCCAACCGCCGGCAGTATCAATAAAGCGCTTATATTTCATGAGCGACCAGTTAGTTAAGGCGTCACCGGTTGGCTCTGGCTTACCTAGCCATTTGCTGGAGATGAATCCTCCGCACAAAGTTCCATAGGCAAATATCTTCACGCCATTCTCATCACAGTAATCAGCCATCCGGCCACCACCACGGCGATCGACGAGTGAATAAGAGATTTGATTGGAGACGATATTTACGCCGACAGATTTAGCGATACGAAGATGTGCAGTATCAAAATTCGTTGTACCCAACGCGCCAATCAAGCCCTCTTCTTGCAACTCTTGCAGGTAGAGCAAAGTATCTAGCCAGTATGGATTTGTGTAAGTCCATGCGTGATACTGAAGTAGATCTACTTTCTTTGTATTTAGCCTTGTCAAACGTTCTTGCACTGCAGCGCGGACTTCTTCGCGAGTAACAGGACCTGGCTTTGGTACCCATTTGGTCAGCATGTGAGTACTTGGGCCTTCCGCCCAATTGGTTTGAAAATAACCAGCAATTATTTCGGCAGAACCATAATGATCAGCCATATCAAAGGTATTAAGCCCAGCAGCCACATAAGGTTCCATAAATTTGGCTGTTGCTGCTGGATCGAGAGTGTTGCCACCCTTCTCCATATCAGCAATCTGCCAGAGTCCAGTGATTGCCCTTGATACTTCTAAGCCTTTAGCTAACTTAACCTTTTCAATCATGAGCAGATTCTCGCCGATCGATAGTTGAAGCTATTTGCGGAGGAAAGATTTATGTTTAGCGAATGCCGCCAACACTTTCTCGACATCTTCACGGTTGTTATAGAAGTGAGGCGATACGCGAATGTTTCCATCGCGGCAAGAGGTAACAACCTTCTCGCCTTCGAGGGCTGCAACGTGTGCATTCTCATCAGTGGATGCGACCGCAAGCATGGCACCATGGTTTAAACGTGATGATGGGGTGACAACAGTTCCGCCCATAGCTTCGATGCCAGCTCGTAGCTCGTCATGAAGTGGTGCTACATAGTCATAAATATTCTGCATTCCAACTTCAAGCATGATTTCTAGCCCCGCAGCAGCCGGATATAGCGCTGGGATTGCAGGTGTGCCAGCTTCGAATCGACGAGCATCGGTCGCTGGGTCATAAGCATGAATATCCATGGCAAATATGTCTCGAGCGGCAAACCAGCCGGTGTTGATCGGAACTAAATGTTTTGTTGTGGATTCACGAGCAAACATAAATCCAACGCCTGGTGCTCCGAGCATGTACTTGAGATTTCCGCTGACTAGAAAATCGGTTTTTAAAGTAGAGAGATCGATGGGAACAGCGCCAGTGCCTTGGTAGGCATCGACGAGAACAAGCGCACCCTTCTTGTGTGCAGCTTCAATGATTGGCTCTAGCTCAGTCATTGCACCGTTGCGGAAGCAGACCATGGTGACCGAGACAATGAGAGTCTCATCATCAATCGCGTTAATGACTGCAGCAACATCTACTGTGAGGTCTGGCTTGCTAGCAACGTGAACAACCTTTGCGCCACGTCTTTCTTGTGCGTGCCAGATTTGACCAATGGTCGGGAATTCATTTTCGGTAGTAACAATTTTGTTGCGCTTCTGGGTGTAATCAAAACTAGAAGCGAGAGAGCTAACTGCTGCTGATGCTGAAGTTGTAACAGCAATCTCGGCACTAGCAACGTTGAAAAATTTTGCAAGAAGTCCGCGAACATTCTCTTGGTGTCCGGCCCAGTCGCCCCAGGCAGAGCCCTTGAGTTCGAGTGTTTGAAGATAGGTATCAAAGCTGGCACGAACGCGATCAGCAAGGGCACCTTGGGAGCATGTGTTCATATATGTCACATGGTTAAAGACAGTGAATTGATCTCGGTAGATTGCTGAAAGATCTTGAACTGATGTATTAACGGCCAAGATATGCCCTCCGTAGTTCTTCATGGCCAGCAAGTTCGCTCGCCTTACCTTCTAATACTATGCGCCCAGTTTGGAGTACATAGCCACGATCAGCAATAGAGAGCGCCATATTGGCGTTCTGCTCGACAACTAACATTGAAATTCCTTGAGCATGAAGCCCGGCGATCATTTCAAAGCTTTGCTCGACAAGTCGGGGAGATAGACCCATGGAAGGTTCATCCATAAGAATCAAACGAGGCCGAGACATAAGAGCGCGACCGACAGCGACCATTTGCTGCTCGCCTCCAGAAAGGGTTCCTGCTAATTGATTCTGACGATCTTTTAACTTAGGAAAAAGCTCGAATACTCGTTCGATATCTGCTGGATCAGCATCACCGAGAACATAAGCACCAATCTTCAAATTCTCCAGAACCGTCATAGGTCCAAAGAGACGACGATTCTCCGGCACAACAGCCATTCCTAACTTAACGCGGGTAGAAGTCGATTTCTTGGTGACATCTTCGCCAGCAAAAGTAATGGATCCATTCTTGGGCGAGACCATGCCAAGCGCTGTCTTTAAGGTTGTGGATTTTCCGCAGGCATTTCCGCCGAGCAAGCAGACGAGTTCGCCTTCATTTACTTGAAGAGAAAGTCCTTGAAGAATATGAATCGCACCATAGTAAGTGTCGATATTTTCTAGAGTAAGTAATGGTTTCATTTGCGATCAGCCGATCCTTTGCCTAAATAAGCTTCAACTACATCTGGGTGAGTAGCTACTGAATCGAAGTCGCCTTCGGCAATTTTTACTCCGTGATCAAGTGCGATAACACGATCGCTAATGCCTTCTACAACATGCATATCGTGTTCAATAACTAAAATAGTTAAATCCTTCTCGGTCCGGAGTCTTTCGATAACTTCGGTAATTTCTTGAGTTTCCTTGGGATTCATTCCTGCAGCTGGTTCGTCGAGAAGAAGTACCTTTGGATTGGTAGCTAACGCACGAGCAATCTCTAGCCGACGACGGTTTGCGTAGGAGAGTGAGTAAGCGGGTTGTTCCCAGCGATAGCCAGTGAGCCGGGTTCCAAAGAAACTGAGTAACTCTTCAGCACGCGCTCGAACTTCTCGCTCTTCTCTGCGGCTAGAAGGAAGCCCCAAGGCTGATGAGAAAATATTTGATTTTGTCTGCGCATAAGTCGCAGCCATTACATTTTCAATCACAGACATATTGAGAAAGAGTCGTACATTTTGAAATGTTCGCGCGATGCCTAAGCGATTGATTATCGCTGGATCTTTGCCTGCGATGCTCTTTCCTTCGAGAAGCACATCGCCCTCTGTAGGGGTATAGATGCCAGTGACAACATTGAAGAGAGTTGTCTTTCCGGCGCCATTAGGGCCGATGACACTAACGATTTCGCCTTTATTAACAGTGATGTCTAGTTCACTGACTGATTTCAAAGCACCAAATTGCATGGTTACTTTCTTGAACTCCAACATTTACAAGACCTCCACTCGGGTCTTGCCAAGGAAGCCTTGAGGGCGCACAATCATGAGAACAACGAGAAGCATTCCGATAATCAATTGCCTTGTGGTGTTGGGCTCGATAACTAACCGGTCTTCCCAAACAAAGATTGCAACATATGTAATAAGCGGAAGCAAGTAGAACTTAATTTTCTCTTTGGCGATGGAGTAATAGGCAATTAAGGATATGAGGAGTACAAAACCAATATTTCCCCAGAGAAGACGGCTTTGAGGAATAACTAACCAATGTTGGAGCGCCTTGCTAACAGGAGCGATGGCCCAAGTTGCAGCAGGAGTAGTGGCAATATTTAGAGCAGAGACAATAACTTTTACTAGGAATCCGATCAGGACTACGAGCGCGATATTGAAGGCAAACTTTTTCCAGCTCTTGCCGAGTACAGCGATTGTAAGAATTAGCACGGATAAGAAGAGAATCTCGCTATAGTTTTGAACACGAAGAATTTCTGGAAGTACGGACATCACGAATGCTCCGAGAATTGATCCGGGGATGCTGCCACTTCCACCAAGAATTACCGCGGCATAGATAAGAGTGAGCAGTGGCATATCAAAACCGTTGATGAACACTGAGTTTTGAATACCTGCAAATATCGTTCCAGCCAAGCCAGCAATTGCCGCACCGACGATAAAAGCCAACATCTTTAAGTTGTTTACTTTGATGCCCATAGCTTGAGAAGCAAGTGAATCTTCGCGCACTGTCTTCCACGCACGTCCTACCCGAGTGCGATCTACTCGGATGATTGCGATAATAAGGAATACCAGAATTACTAACAAGAGCCAGTAATAGTCGGCCGCGCCCTTAAATTTATAGCCAAATAATACAAATGGATCTAACCCAGGAATTCCGTTTGAGCCACCTGTGATATCTGTGGACTCTTCATTACCGGGAAAGGTGATGGAATCTGAAGAGATGATCAATTGAATAAATACTTGCCCGAAGAAGAGCGTAACAATTGCAAGATAATCACCGAAGAGTCGTCGTGATGGAAGGCTGACTAGATATCCAAGAAAAGCAGTGACTATTACGATAGCTGGGACCGACAAATATGTAGGCCAGTGCTGGTTGAGATGTCCGGAAGATGTGAGGGCATATGCATACGCACCAAAACCAAAGAATGCGACAAAGCCAAGGTCTAGCAAGCCTGCAAAACCCATCACGACATTCAAGCCCAAGGTCAAGATAAGGAAAACCCCGAGGTTCGCTGCAATTCGTTGGAGATAGAAATCATCAACGAATAATCCAAATGCGATTGCAGCAACTCCAAGAATTCCATAACGAATAGCTGGCGATACCTTTTGGTTGAGCAGATCCAAAATTCCTAATAAACCTGAGCGACGCGCTAAACGCTTCTCATGTTGGGCAACCCATTCGTCAGTGCCGATACCTAAGCTCTGTTGTTCGCTCATCGTCTTATGCCTTCACAATTGCTTTTTTGCCGAAGAGACCATTAGGTCGGAGCAACATCACGGCGATCAGAAGAATAAAGGTGTAGAAATCAGAGAAGTTAGTAGATAGATAGCCTTGAGTGAGTGATTCGACCACGCCAAGAAGAAGTCCGCCAGCCATTGCACCAGGAATTGAACCAATACCTCCGATAACGGCGGCAGTAAAACCCTTTAACCCTGGAACAAATCCCATTCCACTTGAAACTCCGCGAAGAAGTAATCCATTCATCACACCCGCTGCTGCGGCAAGGGCTGCTCCAACAAAAAATGTCCAACGAATAACCTTGTCGATATCAATGCCCATCATCACTGCGGCATCTCGATCAATAGCGATAGCGCGCATCGCGCGACCAACCTGCGTCTTATTGACCCACCGAGAGAGTGCAAACATGAGAGCAAATGCCAAGATAAGTACCGTAATTCGCACTGAATCGATGGTCACATCTCCGATTGAAAACCCGAGTGTCGATGGAATGAAAGAGGAGGTGTCATAGCTACGAATATTTGCCGAGAAAATAAGTTGTGCGGCGTTTTGCAGCAATATGGAGACGCCGAGCGCACTAATTAAAGGCGCAATTCTGGAAGAGCCTCGAAGCGGGCGATAGGCAAAACGTTCAATAACTATTCCGAGTAAACCAGTGCCAATCATTGAGATAGCAAACATCAGAAAGAGCATTATGGGGACAGGCACTATGGATTTTGTTGGACCGCCTAATGCCAACTCAACGAAATAACCGAGAAATGCCCCGACCATATAAACATCGCCATGCGCAAAGTTCAGAATCTGCAGCACGCCATAAACAAGTGAGTAGCCAAGAGCAATCAGCGCATACACACCGCCGAGAGTTAGACCATTTACTAACTGTTGCCCGAGATAACTCATTACTACCTTTCAAAATTTATTTTTTACGGAGTAAGTGGCGGTGGTGGATAAACCACCGCCGCCACTTATCGTCCCTATTTAAGTAAACAGTGCTTACTTAATTACTTCACTAAGGAATTAGCCAACTAGCTTGCGAGATCCATCTGCTTGTGTCTGGAAGACGTAGAAACGTCCACCCTTGACGTCACCCTTATCGGTGAAAGCAATAGGTCCGCCGAGGACTGACTTAGCGATCTTGGTCTTGAAGATTTCAGCCAATGTAGATTTTGCATCAGCAGTCTTTCCTGCTGCGCAAACACGGCCTGCTGCCTCCACAATAACCTGAGCTGCAACGTATGCAGGAGGTCCGAATGTGGTGATGTCAGCATCAGTCTTGTTATAAGTGCTCTTGTATCCAGCGATAACTGCAGCGCTTGATGGAATGCCCTTGATATCAGGAGCGAATGCTGAGACGTATGTGCCCTTGGTCTTGAATGTAGGTTGATCAGAACCGTCAGAACCGAAGACAACTGCCTTCTTCTTCTGCTTGATAAGTTCTTGAGCAACTGATTCAGACTTAGCAGCATCTTGGAATGTTACGAAGACGAAATCTGAAGTCTTAGAAACACGAGTAACCAAAGCGGCGTAGTCAGCGTTCTTCTCGTTTACTGAGTACTTAGTTGCCTTGACCTTGAGCTTCTTAAGTTGTGCCATAACTTCTGTAGCAAGACCTGTTCCGTAGGCGGTCTTCTCTTCGATAACAGTTATTTCCTTAGCCTTGAGATTCTTGACCATGAAGTCAGCATCGCCAGGGCCTTGTTGTGAATCGTTAGGTACTGAACGGAAGAATGATGGATATGTTCCGGCAGTGAGGTTGGTACGTGTAGCAGATGGGCTCACGACTGCAATGTCATTCGCGCCGAAGAGGCCACCAGTTGCTAGAACTTCTTGGCTACCAGCAGGTCCCATAATTCCGATTGTTGTCTTATCGGCAACAATGTTTGGAGCTTGTGTGCTTGCTTGTGCAGCATCAAGTTGAGTGTCATAGTCCTTAGTAATAAAGGATGTTCCATTCTTCTTGTTGTAATCTGCAACAGCTAGCTTTGCGAACTCTGCTTGCTGAACACCGATAAATGCAACGCCACCAGTAAGAGGTGCCATGATTGCTACGGTTCCAGAACATGCAGCTGCGTTAGCAGGGGATGCAACTACTACTGCGCCAGCACCAGAGAGTGCGATCGCAGAAGAGAGTGCAACCACGCTTAGACGTGAAAACTTCTTCATCGAGTATTCCTTTCAAGGGATGCTGGATTTTCCAACTGGCTTATTCTCTATGAGAGCCCTTCCGTTGCCAACCCCTAGGGCGATGAATTCTTCGCGTAATTGACGCCCGTTACAAAAACGTTATAAAAATTTACTCAGTTTCAGAGTAGCCAGGGGCTGGTCTGCCATCAGGGTAGTAGGCAGCCGCTGGCGAACCAGCTGGCCTGAATGTGCCAAGAATCCATAGATCTTCCTCGCGATTATTGCGAATGGAATGGAGAAGTCGAGGTGAAACGACGAAGGTAGAACCGGCTTCAATTTTTTGCACGGAATCTCCAACGTGAAGTTCGCCGCCTCCTTGCACGATATGACAGACCTCGTCATACAAGTGATAGTGATCTGGTGCACCAGATGTCGGTATAAATCCAACAAACATGGTTGCGCTTCCACTTCCATTAGCTGCGCTATATAAAACTTCAAATTGGCGGTTACCAGTTGCATCACCTGTTGGCATGGCACCTTGTTTGACTACTGGGGTGTAGTTACTTGCTTCGACCGTATTCTTGCGCGAGTAGGGAAAAGTCTTATCAGGAATACTTATCTCAACCGCCTTCAAGCCTTTTCCGCTGAGCCAATTAAAAGTTGAACCTGATTTAACGAGTGCTGCAGTTTTTTCAGTTAAGTCATATTTTTCAGAATCGATGTGTAAGGTAGCCGAACCTTCGCGGATAAAGATCAAAGTATCGCAGCCCTCTAAAGTAATTGGTGCAGCGTCTCCATCAAGCCAAATCTCTGAAACATTTATAGGCTCGGCATAGGTATTAGAAGTTAAAAGTGCAAAACATTCGCCAGCACCACGTGTGGAGCGGTACTCTTTTTCTATTAATCCTGAAGCGGCGCTATAGACAATTCCGGGTTTCACTTGATTACTCCTATCGAAAGGTTTTCCTATGAAGATTCTCCGCCATGCAAGCGCATTTTGGAAGGGCGACGTACCTACGGGTACCGGCGCGATGACCCTTGGCCGTGATGGACAAGTGCTTCCATTCACACTCAAGGCTCGCGTTGAAGATAACGCTGGCACCAATCCAGAAGAGCTTGTCGGAGCTGCCCTCGTCGGTTGCTACTCCATGGCACTTTCAAGCCTTATCGAAGAGGCCGGTAAAGTTCCTGGAACTGTAGAGACAACCGCAAAAGTAATCATGGAGCAGTTGCCTGATGGATTTGCGATTACCGAAATTCAGTTAATTACCCGCGGAAAAGATCAAGACCTCACCAATGATGAGTTTGTTGCTCTGGCCACTAAAGCAAAGACCGGTTGCCCTATCTCCAAGCTTTACGCGTCAGCAAACATTACTTTGGATGCAGCACTCGCTTAATTAGTTAAAGGGATTTAACAGGGAGCCCATGCGCATGTGCAACGGCTTCGTAGTAAATCTCGCCCTCGTGGACATTTAGGCCCTTCGCTAACGCACCGTCGTCGGCAAGGGCCTTTTTCCATCCCTTATTAGCAATCGCGAGTGCGTATCCAATCGTTGCATTGGAAAGTGCGTAGGTAGAAGTTGCAGGAACTCCGCCAGGCATATTTGCAACGCAATAATAAAGTGAATTGTGAACTGGGAAAGTTGGCTCGGCGTGAGTTGTGGCCTTAGAACCTTCAAAGCAACCTCCTTGATCGATGGCTACGTCGACAAGAACACTGCCTGGCTTCATCTTGGCGACCATCGCATCAGTTACCAGTCGAGGTGCCTTTGCTCCATGAACTAGAACTGCGCCAATAACTAGATCAGCTTGAGTTACTTGGTTCTCAATTTCGTAGGCAGATGAGGCAAGCGTCTTAACTTGTCCACTAAAGAGATCGTCAATAAATGCGAGACGGGCAAGATTCAAATCTAAAATTGTTACATCGGCGCGCATTCCGTGTGCGATTGTTGCGGCAGCAACTCCTACAACGCCACCACCGAGAATTACTACCTTGCCAGGGCGAACTCCAGGAACGCCACCGAGCAATACTCCGCGACCACCATTTGATTTTTGAAGTGCAGCTGCACCAACTTGGATAGACATACGACCAGCCACGTCACTCATTGGCGCGAGTAAGGGCAGAGTGCGATTAACTTCAACGGTCTCGTAAGCAATAGCAGTAGTGCCGCTCTTAATGAGCGCATCGGTACATTCACGTGAAGCTGCCAGGTGTAAATAGGTAAAGAGAATCTGACCTTTGCGCATGCGAGGATATTCAGAAGCAATTGGTTCTTTTACTTTAATAATTAAATCTGCTTTTTGCCAGAGTTCATCAGCAGTTGCAATAATTTTTGCGCCAGCGGTGATGTAATCCTGATCGGTAATTGCCGAGCCGAGTCCTGCGCCAGCTTCAACAAGAACTTCATGGCCTGCGATGACAAAAGCATGTACGCCAGAGGGAGTGGTTGATACGCGGAATTCGTTGTTCTTAACTTCCTTAGGTACGCCAACAATCATGATCTGCTCCGACTTAACATTGAATTGAGGCTCACCCGTGATACGGATTACCTTTTGGTCGTTCCTAAGGATATATCGCCTCTCTGTCGGTCGTAAAACTCCCGTGCTAAAGTTGGCTCGTGATGACACCTACAGCGGGCGCTAGGTTCAAGCAGGCGCTTAAAGAAGAATCCCCACTTCAAGTAATTGGGACCATCAATGCCAACCACGCTCTTCTCGCTAAGCGGGCCGGCTATAAGGCAATCTATCTTTCTGGTGGCGGAGTCGCAGCGGGCTCACTCGGAGTTCCAGATTTAGGAATTAGCACGCTCGAAGATGTCCTTATTGATATCCGCCGCATCACAGATGTCTGTGATCTGCCATTACTAGTAGATATCGATACTGGGTTTGGTTCATCTGCTTTCAATATTGCCCGAACTGTTCGCTCAGTTATTAAAGCCGGTGCTGGCGCAGTACATATGGAAGATCAAGTCAGCGCTAAGCGCTGCGGTCACCGCCCCAATAAAGAATTAGTGAGCAAAGAGGAGATGGTCGATCGCATTAAGGCTGCTGTTGATGCTCGCACCGATCCTGATTTTACAATTATGGCGCGCACCGATGCGCTTGCAGTTGAGGGTATCGAAGCAGCAATTGATCGCGCGGGCTCATACATCGAGGCCGGCGCAGATGCACTCTTCCCGGAGGCAATCCGCGATCTAGATACGTACAAGAAATTTACTGACGCATTTAAAGTTCCAGTACTAGCTAACATCACTGAATTTGGATTAACACCACTTTTCACTGTTGCAGAACTTGCAACTGTTGGCGTCGGAATTGTTCTCTATCCGCTTTCAGCTTTCCGAGCTATGAACAAGGCAGCCGAGCTGGTCTATGAGACCGTTCGCAAAGAGGGCTCACAGAAATCTGTCATCGACTCGATGCAAACTCGTGACGAGTTGTATCAAAGAATTAATTACTACGAATATGAGACCGCGCTAGATAAATTCCTTCAAGATGGAGATAAGAAATAATGAGCGATACGCCAAATCCGGAGTTCAAACCGAAGAAATCAGTCGCCCTTTCAGGCGTACCAGCAGGCAATACAGCGCTGTGTTCTGTTGGTCGTTCAGGAAACGATTTGCATTACCGCGGCTATGACATTGCTGATCTGGCATCACAATGCGAATTTGAAGAAGTCGCACATCTATTAATTCACGGCACTCTTCCAACCTCTGCACAACTTGCTGCATATAAGAAGAAACTACAAGGACTCCGCGGATTGCCAGCTCCACTCAAGGCTGCACTCGAACAACTTCCTGCTTCTGCTCATCCTATGGACATCATGCGCACTGGCGTCTCTGTTCTCGGTTGCCTTGATCCAGAAGATCTTGCTCACCCCGAAGCTAAGACTCGTGAAATCGCAGACCGACTCATTGCCTGCCTGCCCTCGATACTTCTTTACTGGTACCACTTCGCCACAAATGGCAAGCGCATCGAAGTTGAAACTAACGACGATTCCATCGCCGGCCATTTCCTACATCTGTTGCATGGTTCTAAGCAGAGTGTGCTCTGGGAAAAGGCGATGCACACCTCTCTCATTCTTTATGCAGAGCACGAATTCAACGCTTCTACATTTACCTCTCGAGTTATTGCAGGAACAGGTTCCGATATCTTTTCGGCAATCACCGGCGGAATTGGTGCGCTTCGTGGGCCAAAGCACGGTGGGGCTAACGAAGTTGCACTCGAAATTCAAGAGCGATATTCAAATCCTGATGAGGCAGAGAGAGATATTCGTGCGCGAGTAGCTGCCAAAGAAGTTGTTATTGGCTTCGGACATCCCGTCTACACAATCTCTGATCCCCGGAACGAAATCATCAAAGCTGTTGCAAAAGAGGTTTCGGAAGATCAAGGCGATATGGGCTTGTACAACATTGCCGAGCGCATTGAATCCGTGATGTGGGATGCCAAGAAAATGTTCCCAAACCTCGACTGGTTCTCTGCTGTGGCCTACGAAAAGATGGGAATTCCTATCTTGTTCTTCACACCAATTTTCGTGATTGCTCGTACAACTGGCTGGTCCGCACACGTTATCGAACAACGTATTGATAACAAGATTATTCGGCCAAGTGCGGTCTATACCGGACCTGAAGATCTTAAATTTGTACCTATTGCAAGCCGCTAACACGCCCACTTACTACGCCTAAAGGAAGCCAATACAGATATGTCATCTCACATCGTAAAAGTTAATCAAGAATATGACCGCGAAATTACCGATATTGTCGATTACGTTCTCGATTATCAAATTACCTCCGATGTGGCTTACGAAACCGCTTGGAACTGCTTCCTCGACACCTTAGGTTGCGGGCTAGAAGCGCTGGAATACCGTGAATGTCGCAAGATGCTTGGGCCGGTTGTTCCAGGTGTGACTATTCAAAACGGTGTTCGCGTTCCCGGCACTAACTTTGAACTCGATCCAGTACAAGGTGCATTCAACATCGGCGCCATGATTCGTTGGTTGGACTTCAACGACACCTGGCTTGCCGCTGAATGGGGACATCCTTCCGATAACCTCGGTGGAATTCTTGCTACAGCTGATTATCTTTCTCGTATTGCACTAGCTAACGGTGGCAAGGCCCTTACCGTTAAAGATGTATTGACTGGAATGATCAAGGCTCATGAAATTCAAGGTTGCATCGCACTTGAAAACTCATTTAATAAGGTCGGTATCGATCACGTTGTATTAGTCAAAGTTGCTTCAACCGCAGTTGTCGCCCAGATGATGGGTCTAAACCGCGATCAAACTCTGGCCGCGGTCTCACTCGCATGGGTAGATGGACAGTCTCTTCGCACATATCGCCACTATCCCAACGCTGGTTCCCGTAAATCATGGGCAGCAGGAGATGCGACTTCTCGCGCAGTGCGCTTAGCTCTCATCGCAAAGACTGGCGAGATGGGTTATCCAACAGCCTTATCTGCAAAGACTTGGGGTTTCTACGACTCATCCTTCCGTGGAAATCCATTTAAGTTCCAACGTGCATATGGCTCATATGTAATGGAGAACGTTCTCTTCAAAATTTCATTCCCAGCAGAGTTTCACTCGCAGACTGGCGTTGAAGCAGCAATGACAATTCACGGCAAGATGGCTGCCATGGGTAAGACTTCAGACGATATCAAGAGTGTTTCGATACGTACCCACGAAGCATGTATTCGTATTATCGATAAGCAAGGTCCACTCAATAACCCTGCTGACCGCGACCACTGCATTCAATATATGGTCGCCGTTCCATTGATCTTCGGTCGTTTGACTGCGCGCGACTACGAGGATGATGTAGCGAGTGATCCGCGCATCGATGCACTGCGCGAGAAGATTAAGTGTGTAGAAGACACCACTTTTACCGCTGATTATCACGATCCAGAGAAGCGTTCTATTGCGAACGCTCTAACAGTAACCTTTAATGACGGTTCTACTCTTGATGAAGTTGTTGTTGAATATCCAGTGGGACATGCACGTCGTCGCACCGAAGGTATTCCACTCCTTCATGCAAAGTTTAAGACCAACCTTGCTCGCATCTTTGGCCAGGCACAACAAGATGCAATTGCAAAGGTATCTCTTGATCGCGCTGGGCTAGAGAAGATGTCTATCGTCGAATATCTGGACTTGTATGTAAATAAGGATTACCAGCCAAATCTTTAGAAGCTAAATTATTTGGTTAGATTCAAGACGTAGTTGAGCGCTGGCCCAGCTAGTTTGTCGTGAATCTTAAAGAAGGTTTGAGTTGCAGGAAATCCTGCCCATGTCTTGGGCAGAAATTCTTTCGGAAGCCCAGGGTCAAAATATGGGGCATGGCGCCAATTAGTTAATATCTTGGTGTAATCCCTGAATGCTTTTTGAGGATCTGGGGTACCGCGCTTAGTTGCCCAGTAATTAACGACGGGCCGCGCAGTTTTATTAAATGATTTATAAACTTCTTGGATTCCATTCAAATCCCACCACTGCCCAACGGCAACTGGCGTCGGAGAAAATGCCATGTGTTCTGCCGAAAAGACATTCATGTATTTTTCTATATTAAGAGATTGTGCGAGTGAGATTGCATCATCAGCTAATTGCATAGGAGCAATCCATAACCCACCAGTTACCTGGGCGAATCCGATTCGAATTAAACGTGAGCGCAATTGATAGCGCACTGCCCGCAGATTCTCCGGAATCGAGAAGGCGACGAGTATCCAGCCTTGATTAATAGGTGCTTCCCGTCGTTGCAATACCCGGTTATCACCTTGATCAAAGGTCTTGCGCATCTCTGGACTTGTGGAATATCCAATAACTCCATTTTGTTTCTTGGATATCAATATTCCCCGGCGCTTAAATCTAGCTAGAGCCGAGCGCGCAGCATCTTCTTGCACATCAAGTTCTGTGCAGAGCTGGATGATGGAATTCGCAGAGAACCAGCCACCGTGATTGCGGCTATAGGCACCGTAGATAGTAATTATCAGAGATTGGGGTCTAGCGGATCTATCGACGAGATCTCGGGCTTCGCCGGTAAAGATGCTGACCATGCGGGAATGCTAGTGTGAGTCAGTAGGAAAACAAAGAGTTTCTACCGATAAAGATTGGCTAGGTACATCATGGCTAGCGCATTTGTAGAGAAGGTTCGTCTTCTTGAATGGATGGAGACCGACGCTGCGGGCCATCAGCATTACACATCTGCATTTCGATGGGTCGAAGAGTGCGAATCCGCGCTCTACCGAAAATTAGGGTTACCCACCACTCTCTTTGGTCAGATTCCTCGTGTCAAAGTAACGATGGAATATAAGCGTCGTATTTTTTTCGGCGAAGAGATTCTTACTCGACTACAAGTTGCTCGA
>CAEZSC010000012.1_pt1 | contig 19921 bp, 19 predicted proteins | sample 7263881 | NCBI WGS metagenome assembly CAEZSC01 (sample SAMEA6813768, study PRJEB35770) | uncultured Actinomycetes bacterium | biome: Freshwater; feature: Freshwater reservoir; material: water | place: Czech Republic | collected 2017-04-14 | depth 0.5m m
AAGCGCGAGCACCATCTCCTAGAACGGCCACGCAATAATCCCAACCGAACCGCAATTGGCGCAATGTCACTTGCATTTATGTTGGTCTGCCTTGTAAATGGTGGAAACGACATCATCGCAACTCAATTCAATTTAACGATCAATGGAATCATGTGGTTTACCCGCATTGGCCTCTTTGTTATCCCACCAATTGTGTTTGTTATAACCAAGCGCCTCTGTCTCTCGCTGCAACGTGCAGATCGCGATCTAGTTCTCCATGGTCGCGAGACCGGTCGACTAGTGATGACCGCTGAAGGTGAGTTCGTCGAGGTTCATGAACCACTAAGCGCTGAAAAGATTTATACCCTCACTCAACACGAACAGAATGCACCACTTGCTCTGCCTGATGTAGATGCAAACGGTGTTCGCGGAGTCGGTGGAATGAAGGGCAAGTTACGTAAGCGCGCAAGCATCGCTGCTGCCGAACAAGTTCCTTCTCCTACTCTCACTGAAGCAAAAGAGATCGAACACCACTAACTGAGTGGCGTTATCTCGCCCAGTACCAGATTTTGCTGGGGCAGCTCATACCCGCATTTTCCATCCATGGTCCTGGAGCGCCGGTTCCACAATGAGGATTTGATGCGATCAGGCTGCCCCACCACATGCTGCTCGAGGAATTACTCGTCGTCAGGAGTCCCAACCCGCCGGAGTCATACCAAGGCATCCTAAGTTCTACACCATTATCGGCATAGCTCCAGCTAGCAAACTTTGCAATCTGTGAAATATTCGTATTGCCATTGGAGCTAGATACAAAGCTGTATGCAGAGTTTGCTGTGTACGCCCCTCCCCACGAACCTAATGAATCTGCATCAAATCTGAAATCAAATCCTGATGAGCTGCGTTTGATGGAGTCGGCCCATGAAAGTATTGAATACTTTCCCCCTTGTGAAGTGAGCACAGTTGGATCAGAGGGCGGGTTCGTAGCATTCACAGAGAGAGCCTCTGCCGCAGTCCACGGGGCAACACCATTTGCAACAATCAAAGTCCACCCGCCGCCCGCTCGAACCATATCTGCGTAAATTTGAAACGCGTTGTTGCTATTAATGCCCGGAAGCTTTATCCAATACAACCCGCTTGTTAAGGTCGGACAGGTATTTAGAATTTGATAGGCACTGGTACCAGGATTATTGGAATAGAGGCCAACGCAGCCTTGCGAGGAACTTTCCATCACAATTTTCTTTACTGCTTGAGCGGACGGCGCACTGCCTGTTAGGTTGAGAGTAAAGGAACCAAATCCGGCCGAAGCTGAGGCGTTATTCACTGTTGCAGTCAAGGTGTCTGCTCCAGAGGTTCCTCTGTACACACGGGAGGTCGAAGCTCCTTCGTAAATGACACGAGCAACCGCAACTCCAGAGTCCAACTCAAGTGCACTCACATCCGTGTAAGCCGAAATACGAAGTTCTTTATCAAGGCACCGATCAGGAATATTGCTAACGGTGAGTGCAGTTAACTTAAAAGTGCTGGACGCGCTATGAAATGTGGCGCTCGGCTTTATGGTGATTGCCGTATCTCCAGAACAGGCTATCGTCTGAAGAATTCCCTGACCATATTCATTAGAGCCTGTGGAATTGATCTTTATATTTGAAGCTAAGGAGGTCCCCAGCACGCTCATTAAGGCAACGACTGCAAAGAGGCCTAAGCGTTTGAAATTTGAGGGAGCCTGTGAATCATCAGGCAGGTCGTCGAAGTAAAAGTCGTCCGAATCGTCAGAAGGTTCAATAGAAATCATTGTTCCTCCTAGATAAATCAGACCCGATACGGGTAAGAGCTATTGAAGGGTTAGTGTACGGAAGTTGATGGCTTTTCGTATTCCAAGATGAAGCCAAAAATGCTAATTACAAGTACACCAACAGCAATCAGAGTAAGCCACCAACCAATGAGCAACCCTAGACCCGCTGCGCACATCGATGCTGCTACCGGCAGCGGCCACCAAGAATGCGGAGAATAAAATCCGAGTTCTCCGGCGCCATCGGCGATCTCTGCAAGTTTATTATCTTCGGGCAGTGTCGAACCCGTCCGCTTATCTATGAACCATAAGTAGTAACCGATCATTGCTGCAAGGCCAGCGCTGAGGGCGATAGCGGTGATACCAACGGCCTCTCCGCCTAATTTCCAATAAGCGATTGTGACGAGAGCATAAAAAATTGCTAGACCAATAAAGAGTTTCCACGCAGCTTTCATGCTTAGTGTCCTTTTTCTAAATCAGTATGCGCCATATGAGGATGATGGAGATCAAATGCTGGGCGCTCCGAACGGATGCGAGGCATAGTTAAAAAGTTGTGACGAGGAGGCGGACAAGAAGTCGCCCATTCTAGAGAAGCGCCATAGCCCCATGGGTCATCAACAGTGACCTTGGGAGAGTTACGAGTAATCCAGACGTTTATAAAGAATGGAATCATCGAGAGCGCGAGCAGCACCGAACCAACTGTTGAAATCATATTCATGTTCGTGAAGTTGTCGGAAGCTAGATAATCAGCATAGCGACGTGGCATTCCCTTAATTCCAAGCCAGTGTTGAATCAAGAATGTGAGGTGGAATCCAAAGAAAAGTGTCCAGAAGTGAATCTTTCCTAGACGTTCGTTGAGCATCTTGCCCGTCATTTTTGGCCACCAGAAATAGAAGCCGGCAAACATTGCAAAGACCACAGTTCCGAACAAGACGTAATGGAAGTGCGCAACCACGAAATATGTCGCTGAAACTGCAAAGTCCAGCGGTGGCGAAGCAAGAATGATTCCGGTTAATCCACCAAAGAGGAAGGTAACTAAGAAGCCCAGAACAAAGAGCATCGGTGTTTCAAAGGTGAGAGAACCGTTCCACATGGTTCCAATCCAGTTGAAGAACTTAACTCCAGTAGGAACGCCAATCAAGAATGTCATGAAGCTAAAGAAGGGCAGTAGAACCTGACCACTCGCAAACATATGGTGGGCCCAAACTGAGACCGAGAGTGCTGCAATTGCGATAGTTGCAGCTACCAAGCCCTTGTAACCGAAGACCGGCTTGCGGGAGAAGACCGGAAGAATTTCGGTGGCAATTCCAAAGAACGGAAGAGCCAAGATATAAACCTCAGGGTGACCAAAGAACCAGAACAGGTGCTGCCAGAGCATTGCTCCACCATTAGCTGGATCAAAGATATGGGAACCAAAAAGACGATCAGACTCTAACCCAAGAAAAGCTGCGGCTAGTGGCGGGAAGGCGAGTAATACAAGGATTGAGGTAAGAAGAACGTTCCACGAGAAGATCGACATACGGAACATCGTCATACCTGGTGCACGCATAGTGAAAATTGTGGTCATGAAGTTAACACCACCGAGAATTGTTCCGATTCCACTCAGTGCTAAACCAATAACCCATAAATCTCCACCGATACCTGGTGAGTATTGCGAGTTCGCAAGAGGTGCGTATGCGGTCCATCCAAATGAGGCCGCTCCCCCTGGGCTAAGAAATCCACCAAATGCCATCGCGCCACCGAAGAGAAATAGCCAGTACGACAACATATTAAGGCGAGGGAATGCGACGTCAGCTGCGCCAATTTGAAGCGGCATGATTACGTTAGCAAATCCAACGAAGAGTGGTGTTGCAAACATGAGCAACATAATTGTGCCGTGCATCGTGAAAATTTGGTTGTACTGCTCAGTGCTTAGGAATTGAAGTCCTGGACGTGCTAGCTCTGCCCGCAGAAAGAGCGCTAGTACTCCCGCGATGAGAAACCAAGCGAAGGAGGTGATCAAATACATGTAACCGATAGTTTTATGGTCGGTTGAGGTGATCCACTTGACGAAGAGACGACCCTTGCTCTGAGGAGCAGCAAAAGCCGGAGCTGTTGTTGCCGGGCGAGTGGCGTAGGTAGTCATAGTTAGGCCGCCTTAATTGAATTGATATAGGTCTGGTAGTCAGCAGGGCTAACAACCTTTACAGAGAAGCGCATATAAGTATGACCACGGCCGCACAGGATGTTGCAGAACCCTTTGTATGTGCCGAGTTTGTTTGCAATAAATTCAAGATGATTTTCGACTCCAGGAAGTGTCTGCATTTGAATCATAAACTCGTGTAATTGAAATGCGTGCACAACATCATTTGAGGTGAGGTTGAATCGAACCGACTCCCCTTGAGGAATCACCAAGGTAGGTGGGTTCTCTGGCGTTCCTGTGACGGTCGCGTTTTCTAGCGGTGAATCTTGGTATGTGAACTGCCACGACCATTGAATACCCTTAACATCAATGGTGTGGGCGACGCTCGCCTCTGGCGATAATTTCGTAATTATAGATTCACTCTTCGCCGTGAAATAAAAGAGCACTGCAACAATTAAAAACGGAATCAGCGTGTATGCAACTTCAGCAGGAATGTTGTATCTCGTCTGCTTTGGGAATGATGTATCACCTTTTTTGCGGCGATTAAAAAATACTGGATAGAGAATTAGTAACAAGGTAAATCCACCGACTATGAATGCGGTGATCCACGCTCCCTGCCAGAGAGGTAAGGCAGAATCGTTGACGCTAGATACTCCAGCCTCGTAACCCAGTCCAGAAATATCCTTTGATGAGCACGAGCTCAGAAATAACGCCGAAGAAGCGACTGCTCCTGTGAAGAGAGTCCGCTTAGAGGCCTTTAAATGCATGGGATAAGAATATCTGCCAAGTTCGCCTCGGCTCTCCGCTCCCAGTACCGTTAGCCGCGTGGCTCTCATCACAGGCTGGTTCTGTCAAGAACGACCCCTGCATCCAGGGGCAAAAATGGCCATTCCTACGATATTTGAAGAGAGTTGGCCAAGCCCACAAAAGCTAGGTAACGATTCAAGAAGCGCCGCAATTTTGCTCGGCGAATCTCGTGAAACCATTGCCGGCCATCTCGGAATTCGAACCGACGAACTCCATTTTTTGGGAGAGCCTCGTTTGGGCTTTCATCTCGGCATCTCCGGATTGGTAGAAAATGGCAGTACCTATTTTCATTCTGCCGTCGATCGTGAGCCCGCATTTGCTGTCTCTCGCTTTTTAGGTCAATCCAGCCAGGCCAAAGTTCACCAGCTTGCAGTTGATTCAATGGGATTGGTTGAAGATTTCTCCTCCGATTTATCCGATGTAGTTTCATGGCAACTTCTCAATGGTGAGACCGGCGTCATCCAGCGTAAGTACACAAACTCTTCCCGCGTATTTTGTGACGCAACAAGTTCTGGAACTCGAATCTCGCTACCCGAGAATTGGTCAACTGCGCTCTGGGAGTCTCGCGCGTGGGCAGGTCCGGCCGGCATTGGAATATTTGGTCTCCGCACCGGTGCGCAATGGCGCAACCCTCTCCCCCACAATGATGGAAAAGTTGTTCCCGGTAGCGCCTCCCTTGCATTGATTGTGGCAAGTGCGCTCGCCATTGATAGTTGGGTTGCTGACGAGAAATTACTCGCACAACGTATCCGCGATATTAACGCTCGCATGCGCGGTTTTGTCGCCGAACGTATCCCAGGTACATCTTTCGCAACCGGAATTGAAAATACTTCGCCGCACCTGCTCTCGCTGATAATTGAAGGTGTAGATGAACAGCAAGTTCTGGCAAAACTCCTGGAGAAAGGAATCCACGTAGATTCGGGCTCCGCTTGCTCTGCAACAAACATGGATCCCAGTCATGTACTTGCGGCAATGGGAAAGTCCATTAAGGGCAACATCAGATTTACGATCCATCATGAAATCACAGAGGATGAAGTAGATCTAGCGCTTATTGCCTTGCAGAGCGTTATTGAAGAAGTTCGGGAGAGCTAATTACCCAATAAGTCGAGGATTGAGAACCGTTGCTAGTTCTTGGGATGCGGTTGCCCCATAAGCAGCTGAAAAGCGCTCCAGAAATTCAGTGCGATCGAAGCGATACTCCTGGGTTCCCTTTGTTTCTATGCAGAATGTTGCCAGCATTGAGCCGATCTGCGCGCAACGTTCGTGTCCAAATCCCCATGAAAGGCCAGCGACGAATCCAGAACGAAATGCATCTCCGACCCCAGTTGGATCAATCTTTGCTCGCTCCGCCGGTACTCCTACAACAATTGTCTCCTTGCCGTGCTCTTCAACTTTCGCGCCCTTAGAGCCAAGAGTTACGACTCGAACTCGAACTTGATCAAAAATTTTCTGATCACTCCAACCAGTCTTCTGCATGGCAAGTGAGAGTTCATACTCATTGAGGAACAAATAATCGGCACCTTGAATAAGAAGTTGAATTTCTTCACCACTCATACGTGCCATCTGTTGAGAGGGATCGGCAGCGAATGGAATCTTGAGGGAACGCGCGCTCTCTGAATGTTGAATCATTGCTTGCGGATCGTCGGGTGAGATAACGAGCAGATCAAACTTTCCAGTTCTGGCAATGATGGGTGCAAGTTCTATCTCTCTTGCTTCACTCATTGCACCTGGGAAGAAGGAGGCGATCTGGTTAAGGTCGTGGTCTGTAGTGACCATAAATGTTGCTGTGTAGAGCTCTGTTGAAATGCGAACATGTCCAGTATCTACTCCGTGGCGAGAGAGCCAAGCGTCGTAATCCGCCCAATCTTTCCCGACCGCGGCAATTAAAATTGGATTAAGTCCAAGTGCTCCCATACCAAATGCGATATTTGCACCAACTCCCCCGCGATGAATATCTAAACCATCGACGAGAAACGAGAGTGAGACTTTATCGAGTGAACCGGCAACGAAAGAATCAGTAAATTTTCCAGGGAAGGTCATCAAATGATCGCGACCAACAGATCCTGCAACAGCAACTCTCATGAGAGGTATTAAACGCTACGCGAGGGATTTAGGGAGTGATTAGTTAAATGAATCGCCGCAGGCACAAGAACCTTGTGCTTGAGGATTATCAATTGTGAATCCCTGCTTCTCAATGGTGTCCACAAAATCAATTGAGGCACCCATTAAATAAGGAGTGCTCATCTTGTCAGTCACGACTTTGACGCTTCCAAATGTGGTGACGGTATCGCCATCTAGTGAGCGATCATCGAAGTACAACTGGTAACGAAGACCTGAACATCCACCTGGCTGTACGGCAACTCGCAAGTTGAGATCATCGCGACCCTCTTGAGCCAATAGAGCGGCAACTTTGGCTGCTGCTACATCGGTCAGCCCAATGCCAGCGGTTGAAGTGATAGAAATGTCTTGGGTTGTCTCAGTACTCATATCGCAAGATTACTCCATAGAATGTGGCTATGTCGCTTCAAGAGTTAATGCTGATTGGTCGAGTCGGCCAGCAAGCAGACTTGGCTAGCGAACGGGGCGTCTCATGTACGGGAGATCTGCCCGAGGCGAGTGACCCTAGCCTCATCCAACGCGCGAAGGTAGCCAGAGCTGCTCTTGGCTCACGCGCCATGGTGCTTGGCCACCATTATCAACGCGATGAAGTTATTGCCTTTGCCGATATCACCGGTGACTCCTTCAAACTCGCTCAAGCTGCTGCTGATAATTCCAGTGCGGAATTTATCTTTTTTTGTGGCGTTCACTTTATGGCTGAGAGTGCAGACATTCTCACCACCTCCCAGCAAAAGGTCTGCCTGCCGGATTTAGCCGCTGGCTGTTCAATGGCGGATATGGCGACCGCAACTCAGGTTAATGACTGCTGGAAAGTTTTCGAGCGACTGGGAATCGCGAGCCGCACTATTCCAGTTACTTACATGAATTCAAGTGCAGCGATTAAGGCGTTCACCGGCAAGAATGGCGGAACTGTTTGCACCAGTTCAAATGCGCCACGGGCAATGAATTGGGCACTTACTCGAGGCGAAAAGATTCTCTTCCTGCCGGATCAACATCTCGGCCGAAATACTGCAGTACTAGAACTTGGACTATCGCTCACCGATTGTGTTCTGTGGAACCCATGGAAACCAAACGGTGGTTTGAGCGATGACCAGATACTCGGTGCCAAAATAATTTTGTGGCGAGGTCATTGTTCGGTACATGGTCGCTTCTCTATCGAGAATGTGAGTGCGCACAGGGAGAAGAATCCTGATGTAAATATTCTGGTCCACCCTGAATGCACTCATGAGGTCGTTACATCTGCCGACTTTGTTGGAAGCACGGAATTCATCATTAAGACGATTGAAGCAGCCGCCCCAGCGAGTAAATGGGCAATCGGCACCGAACTTAATTTGGTCTCTCGTCTAGCAAAAGCCCATCCCGATAAAGAGATCGCTTTCTTGGACAAGACCGTCTGCTACTGCTCAACCATGAACCGGATTGACCTTCCACATTTGGTATGGGCGATGGAGTCCCTGGTCGACGGCCGCTTGGTTAATCAAATTCAGGTCGAAACGCAGGTCGCAAAGTACGCAAAAGTTGCACTGGAGAGAATGCTGGCTCTACCGTAGCGACATGACATCTACTGATAGCTCCGCAGGTAAGAACCCAGATAAAAAGGGCAAGCCAACTCCTAAGCGCAAGGATGCTGAGGCCAAGAGCACTCGCAATTTCCTCGCCCCTGCCACAACTAAGGCGGAGAAGAATTTAGATAAAGCTGCCGCTCGCGAACGTCGCTTAGCAACTCGTGCTGCTTACATGCGTGGCGAAGAATCCGCGTTACCTGCCCGCGATAAAGGTCCAGTGCGTAAATTTGTACGAGACTATGTGGATTCACGTCGAACTATCGGCGAGTTCTTTCTTCCAGTAATTATGGTGGTACTTGTTCTCACTGTTATCCCAAATCGATATGTCCAGTTATTAGCAATCCTCTTCATGTATGGCGCAATGGCCTATTCGATCGGATCAGGCTTCTATTTCTCACGAAAAATTCGCCAAGCAGTCAACGAAAAATTTCCGGGCGAGCCAACTAAGGGCCTAGGAATGTATGGCTGGTTACGTTCGACTCAGATGCGCAAGATGCGTGCTCCAGCGCCTTCTTTCGATATCAAGCAGAAATAATTGATTAAGCCCGAGGATTCGGGCTTACAGTTTTTGCTGGATCTCGCTCTGGCAACGTTCCTAATGCCAGATCAATATTCTTGAGCGTCTGCGCCGAAAGCTTAATGCCGGAAGCTTTCACATTCTCGCGAACTTGCGAAGGTTTCGTTGCTCCCATAATCACAGAAGATACGTTGGGATTAGCTAAGGCCCAAGCTAAAGCGAGCTGTGACATTGTTATTTCAAGTTCGGCTGCAATGGGTACCAGTTTCTGAACTGCAGTTAGAACTTCATCGCGCATCCATCCGGAGATCATTCCGGCTCCGCTCTTCTTATCTGTGGCGCGAGAACCGACCGGTGGTTTCTTGCCAGGCAAGTATTTGCCAGTCAGAACTCCTTGCGCCATGGGCGACCAGACAATCTGACCGATACCTTCCTTCTCTGACAGTGGAATTACCTTGCTTTCGATTACGCGCCAGAGCGCTGAATACTGTGGCTGACTGGAAACAAAACGAGTCCATCCATTCTTCTTCTGAATTTCTAGAGCTGATGCAATTTGTTCCGCGCTCCACTCCGAGAAGCCGATGTAGTGAACTTTTCCTTGACGCACTAAATCTTCAAAAGCTGCCAGAGTCTCTTCGAGCGGAGTTTCATAATCAAAGCGATGCGCCTGATAGAGATCGATGTGATCGGTACCCAATCGCTTGAGGGAAGCATGTGCGGATTCCATAATATGTTTACGAGAAAGTCCGCGATCATTCTTGCCCGGTCCGGTGGGCCAATAGACTTTTGTGAACAATTCATAACTCTCGCGTCGGACACCTTTGAGTGCTCTGCCCAGGACTTTCTCGGCCCGTGTTCCGGCATACACATCTGCAGTATCAAGCGTGGTAATCCCGCAATCCAGCGCCGCGCGCACACACTTGATGGCGGCGGTCTCCTCCACCTGGGATCCATGCGTAATCCAATTTCCGTAGGAAATTTCCGAGACATACATTCCACTGCTACCTAAGCGACGATATTCCATAGATAAGAGCGTACTCTCTCTCCTATGAAGAGATCGCTTCGGGAGAAGCTGAAAAAATTATTTGGAGTGCTTTTAATTTCAATCACTCTCGTGTTGATTACGCCTACAACTAGCTTTGCCGACGATGACGCAGCCACAACATCGAGCTCACAAGAGCAAGAGTCACCGGGCAACGGTCACAAAGAACAAGAGCGCGAACGTGGCCTTCGTATTGATGGCGATTTTGATGCCAGCCACCCCAGCGAATGGATTGCAATCGGCGTGGCCATCGGATTAGCGGTTGCGCTGGCTTACACCGCCGGCCGTCGCAGAAAAAGCCGCGAATAGTTTTCTCGCGTGGCGTTCCTTTAACAGTCTTAGCTGTGCTACTTTTCCACCGCTGAAGAGTTCTATTTCTCCAGTAGCAATGCGTTTAGCGAAGTCCGGTGTGAATCCGGCGCTGTCCCGCAACTGTGATGACCCTAGGGTCTAAGTCAGGTCGCCTAACGAATCGCTGAAGTATCCGACCTCGGAGGAAGGTCGGGCTTATGAAACATCATTAGCCCAGCTTCCTCCCTCAAAATATTGAGGGAGTTTTTTAATGAAATTTTTCAGAGTTGCTACCGCGCTCGCCATAGTGATTTCTACATTTGGCCTCAACGTTAGTCCCGCACATGCAGCAGTTCCTGCAAGAATTATCTCGCTCTCACCGAGTGCCACCGAGGATCTCTTCGCAATCGGTGCTGGTTCGCAAGTCATCGCAGTAGATGATCTCTCTAACTTCCCAAGCAACGCACCCATTACCAGCTTGTCTGCATTCACGCCGAACGTTGAGGCGCTAGTTACCTACAAGCCCGATCTTGTAATTCTCAATTCCACTGCCACTAAAGCGGAGGAGATTCGCAAGCAGCTCACCAAACTTGGAATATCCGTTTATTGGGAGGTATCGCCCAATACGCTCAATGAAGCGTATGCAGAAATTACAGCGCTAGGAAAAGTCACCGGACGCATCAAAGAGGCCACTAGCGTCGTTGCCAACATGAAAAAGAGAATCGCGGCATCTGTAAGCGCACATCGAAAGGGTAAATCGGTCACCATTTTTCACGAATTGGATAGCACGCTTTACTCTGCCACTTCCGAAACTTTCATCGGCTCGGTCTATCAAAGTTTCAACCTGAGCAATATTGCAGATGCTGCGGCGACTGCGGACTCCTATGGTTATCCACAACTTACAAGTGAATACATCGTGAAGGTCAATCCGCGCATTATCTATTTAGCTGATGCTGAATTCGGTGAAAATTTAAAGAGTGTGAGTCAGCGCCCAGGCTGGAAGAACATCACCGCAGTACGCAAAAAACAAGTGATTGCTCTTCCGACAGATATCCCCTCTCGGTGGGGGCCACGGTTGGCAGATTTTTATGAATTTATTGGTCAGTCATTGGCCAAGCTCTCCTAGGCCTATCGATGATTTCTCAGAGCGCTCCATCAATCGGACGTATGTGGTCGTGGAAAATCACAGCGTCTTCAATTGTCATACTTCTTTTTGTAGCGCTCTTAGCAATTAGTTTTGGTCCGGTCGAAATTGGATTTCCAAAAATTCTGAGAACTTTGCTTGGACTTCCGGGCGCAGCTACAGGTCAGGAGCGAACACTTCTGTTAGACCTTCGACTCCCCCGAGTTTTACTTGCCGCCTTGGTCGGTGCCGCGCTCGCAACAAGCGGCGCTGTCTACCAAACAGTTTTCCGCAATCCATTAGCAGATCCCTATCTTCTTGGCACTGCTGCGGGTGCGGGACTTGGTGCGACGTTGGCATTTACAGTTGTAGCTGGTGATGTTTATGCACTTCTTCCGATTTTCTCCTTTGTCGGAGGAATCTTGGCTGTGCTCACCAGCTTCTTTATCTCTGGTCGCTTTCAAGCCGAACCAAACACTCTCCTACTTTCAGGAATAGCTGTTGGCTCTTTTGCGACTGCGATTCAAACCTACCTCCAGCAAAGAAATAGCAACGCGTTGCGCCCGGTCTATTCATGGATTTTGGGAGAACTGACTGCCGCAAGTTGGCAGGTAGTTGGTTGGTCCTCGTTCTACATCGTCTTCTCACTCGCTGTTCTCATTTTTATCTCGAAGAAACTCGATGGCCTGATGCTCAGTGACGAAGAATCATTCTCGCTGGGTATCAATCCGCAACAATTACGCATAATTGCCGTCGCTGCCGCAACTCTTGCAACCGCAACTGCCGTCTCTGCCAGCGGCCTGATTGGCTTCGTTGGAATTGTGGTTCCCCATTTAGTTCGAGGGCTTACTCATCGAGTTACCAATCGTTCGCTCACGGCAATTGCATTTGCCGGTGCCAGTTTTCTCGTCCTAGCGGATCTTGGCGCACGAACTCTTCTCTCCCCTGCAGAACTGCCAATTGGCGTAATTACCGCCTTTGTTGGTGCACCATTTTTCCTCTTTGTTCTCCGTGCTAAAAGATTGGCCAACTAATGATTTCCATTGAAGATCTCACTGTCCGATTTGATGGTCAAGATATCTTGACCGACATCAATCTCACCATCGAGACGGGTAAGTGGACCTGTCTGGTCGGGCCAAATGGCGCAGGGAAAACAACCCTTCTTAAAACACTACTTGGGGTTTATCAATATTCCGGAAGTATTAAAGATAAGGGCTTTGAGGTCTATCAAAACCAAGAGCGGAATGTTGCATTCGTTCCCCAACATCCACACATTCCTACTGGTATGACGGTGATGGAATATGTAATGCTCGGTCGCGCCAAAAAGGATGGCTGGGGCCGCGAGACTCGAGTCGGTAGAGATTTTGTTGCACAAGTTCTCACCCAAACCCAACTCTTTGGGATGCAACATAGATTTGTTGCACAACTTTCAGGTGGCGAGATGCAGAGAGCGCTGATCGCTCGAGCGTTAGCGCAAGAGCCAAATCTGATTCTGCTCGATGAACCCACGAGCGCACTTGATCTACATCATCAGATTTCGGTTCTGAACAACATCGAAATTCTCAAAGAGCACGGCGTAACAATTCTCTCAACGATGCACGACATCACCCTTGCTGCAATGTATGCCGAGAATATCGTCGTCATGTTGGATGGCCGTGTCACTCTTGCAGGATCGGCGAGTAACGTGATTCATTCACCAGAACTGCGTAAGGCTTTTGATGACCGTATTAACGTATACACGTTAGATGGCGGGCGCCCTGTAATCATGGCAAATAAGGATTACCTCAGCGAACGTGAGAGGCCACAAACGGAAGTTTGACCACTGTCGCGGCGGTCAACCGACCGCGCACATCAATCATAACCTGATCGTGGTCGCTGCCAGATTTGTATTCCGGCTTTATGAGAGCAAGTGCGATACCGGTTTTGAGATTCGGTGAGAACGTCCCACTGGTAACTTCACCGATTATTTCGCCATTCAAGTTTTGGACTGCCATTCCAGCACGTGGAATACCGCGATCACTACACAGAAGCGCGCGGGAAGCTCGTTGTACGCCTTCTACCTTTTCTGCAATAAGCGCGGCTTTGCCAATAAAACTCGGCTTATCTAGCGCGATAGCCCATGACGCTCCACCCTGCAACGCGGATATATTCAGCGAGAGTTCGTGACCATGCAGTGGGTATCCCATCTCAGTGCGCAAGGTATCTCTAGAACCTAAGCCACATACGCGTCCGTTGCGGGATTCAACACTTGTGACCAGCAACTTCCACAATGGCAAAGCACTGTTCCACGAAGGGAGGAGTTCGTAACCGAATTCGCCAGAATAACCAGTGCGGCAGATAATGACGCTACCTAATTCTTCATGTCCAGGAATTACCAATTCGGTAAAGGACATGTAATCCAAGGAGAGAGTAATGCCTAGGTCGGAAAGGACATCGGCTGCAAGCGGACCTTGCACAGCAAGGACACCGTATTGCTGATGAAGATTAGTAACGACGATTTCTTTGGGGGCTTTATCTCGAAATACCTCAAAGACGCTCTGACAGTTGGCGGCGTTGGGAATAATGAATATATCGTCAGGGCTCTTCTCATAGACTATTAGATCGTCCAACACTTTGCCCTCTTCATTGCAGATCAGGTTGTATTGCGCACTTCCCTGCGAAATCTTTCTCAGATCATTAGTCAAAATTGAATTTACAAAATCCTTTGCGCCCGGGCCGACCACAGACATTTTTCCTAGGTGTGAGACATCGAAAATCCCTACCCGCTCGCGAACTGCAGCATGCTCCATGAGAACTCCACCAGGAAGTTGGGGGCCAGTCCCTTGTGGGTACTCAATTGGCATATCCCATCCGCCAAAATCAGCGAGCTTTGCGCCTTGAGCGAGATGCCATTCAAAGAGAGGAGATTTCATATCCCTAACTTATCCGCAATCCACAGAAATTTTCCCGTAGGCTCGGCGACTATGACTACTGTGAAATTAAGTGAAAAAGCTGGTGCAGGTGACGTACTCGTCATTGGCATCTCTCGCTCGGAGACCACGAAGAAATTGCAGATCGAGGCTGGATCCTCCTCGGTAAATCAGCGAGATATTCTGCGTGCCCTCGATGCCGTAGGTGCGACAGCTAGTTTTGATGAAGTAATCAAATTGCCCACCGAATCCGGTCTCGTAGTAACCACCGGCTTGGGCACGAGCGCGAAGTCCTATCCTCATGAAGTTCTCCGGCGTGCAGCTGGTGCTGCAGCTCGAGAACTTATGGGCAATACACACGCTGCTTTCTCACTGCCCTATTCAACGAGTTCAGATATTGGCGCAATTGCCGAAGGTGCAGCTCTTGGAGCTTATGATTTCACAGAGTTCCGCTCTAGCTCGAAGATTGATCGTAAAGTAGCGCTATCAAAAATTACGGTGATAACTCAGCTTGCTAAGGATGCGGCAGTAAAGAAACTGGCGGTTCGCGCAGAACTTATTGCGGAATACACCTTCTTAGTTCGCAATCTCATCAATACTCCACCGAGCCACCTCACCCCCGATTCTTTCTCCTTGCAGGCGAAGAAGATTGCAACCAAATTAGGATTAAAAGTTGAGATTCTCAACGCCACTACTCTGAAAGCAAAAGGTTTTGGCGGAATCTCGGCAGTTGGCCAAGGCTCTGCTAACACTCCTCGCTTATTGCATATTTCCTATGCGCCAACAAAAGCTAAGAAGAGATATGCGTTTGTCGGCAAAGGTATAACTTTTGATTCTGGCGGCCTAGCGCTTAAGCCCGCGAACGGCATGGAAGAGATGAAGAGTGACATGAGTGGTGCAGCAGCGGTCGTTGGGGCAATTTTTACAATTGCATCCTTGAAACTTCCGGTGGCTATAGACGCTTGGGCGCCATTGGCCGAAAATATGATCTCGGAAAATGCAACTCGTCCAAGTGACATCATCACTATGTATGGTGGAAAAACTGTTGAAGTTTTGAACCCAGATGCAGAAGGTCGACTCGTACTCGGTGACGCTCTTGTCCGCGCAACTGAAGTCGGCAAAAAAGCTGGCGGTCTCGATGGGATTATCGATGTCGCGACCTTAACCGGTGCGCAAGTAGTAGCACTTGGAACTCGCACCTCGGCAGTTATGACTAATGATCTAAGTTTCTCTGGCGAATTTTTAACTGCAGCCAATCTCTCCGGTGAACAATTCTGGCCGATGCCTTTACCCGAAGAATTGCGCGCCTCGCTTGATTCTCCGGTTGCAGATATGGCCAATATTGGTGATCGAATGGGTGGCATGTTGGTCGCAGGCCTGTTCTTGCGAGAATTCATAGAGCCCGGCTTACCCTGGCTTCACCTCGATATCGCTGGTCCCGCCTTTAATCCCCACAAGGCCCATGGATACACGCCTGTAGGCGGAACCGGAGTGGCCCTTCGAACGCTGGTAGTTCTGGCTGAGTTGGCTTCATCACAGAAGTAAGGCTGAGCTGGGTTTAGGTCAAGGCTTAAATCGTGGCAGGATTACGTCATACAGATAGTTCTTGTAGTGGTTTACGAACGAAAGGCTCAACGTGTCTTCATTTGATCTTGTCATCCTCGGCGGAGGCAGCGGTGGTTATGCCTGCGCGCTTCGCAGCGCTCAACTCGGACTATCAGTCGCGCTCATCGAAGAGGACATGCTCGGTGGCACGTGTTTGCACCGCGGCTGTATTCCAACGAAAGCACTTCTTCATGCCGGTGAGATTGCCGATAGCACACGCCATGCCGGCGATTTCGGAGTCAAGGCTGAATTTATTTCGATGGACATGATGGCGGTTAACGCTTATAAAGATGGCGTCATCTCAAAATTGCACAAAGGTCTACAAGGTCTCGTTAAGTCTCGCAGCATTACCTATATCGAAGGGCACGGCCGCCTCGTGTCTCCCAACACTGTTGAAGTAAATGGAGTTCAGTACACCGGCAAGAATGTTGTTCTTGCAACCGGTTCTTATCCCCGCACGCTTCCTGGTCTTGAAATCGACGGGGTTCAGGTAATTACCTCCGAGCAAGCAATAAAGATGGAGAAGGTTCCAGCAAGTGTCATCGTTCTCGGCGGCGGAGTTATTGGCTGTGAATTCGCATCAGTCTGGAAATCTTTTGGCTCAGAAGTAACAATCATCGAAGGCCTACCTCGCTTAGTAGCACTCGAAGATGAATCCACCTCAAAACAACTTGAGCGAGCATTTCGTAAGCGCGGTATTAATTTTGAAGTCGGCAGCAAATTTGCTTCATACACAAAGGATGCAAATGGCGTCCACGTAACTCTCGAAAATGGATCAACATTTAGCGCACAAGTTCTACTAGTCGCAATTGGCCGTGGACCTTTATCTGCAAATATTGGCTATGAAGAGCAAGGCATCGCCATGGATCGCGGTTATGTACTCGTCGATAACAAGTGCCGCACCAATGTGCCGGGCATCTGGGCGGTCGGAGATTTGATCCCTACTTTGCAATTAGCTCACGTTGGTTTTGGTGAAGGCATCTTGGTTGCCGAAGAAATTGCTGGACTTAATCCTCGTCCGATTAATTATGATGGAGTCCCTCGAGTCACATACTCTGAACCTGAGATTGCTTCTGTCGGTCTTACTACCGCACAAGCAAAAGAGCGCGGACATGACGTTGTAGAACTCAATTATGACTTAGCAGGCAACGGAAAAGCTCAAATTCTTAAGACTGCTGGCTCAATCAAACTTGTTGCTCAGAAGAACGGTCCAGTTCTTGGTATTCACATGATTGGTTCGCGTGTTGGCGAGCTATTGGCTGAAGCACAATTAATCTATAACTGGGAAGCAGAGGCTTCAGATGTTGCCTCTCTCATCCATGCCCACCCAACGCTTTCCGAAGCAATGGGCGAAGCACATTTAGCACTTGCCGGTAAACCACTTCACGCACACGGGTAACAGGAGAAGATAATGACATTTTCAGTCACTATGCCAGCTCTCGGAGAGAGCGTCACCGAAGGAACTGTTACGCGATGGCTCAAAGCCGAGGGCGATCACATCAACGTTGACGAACCACTGCTTGAAGTCTCCACCGATAAGGTCGACACCGAGATTCCATCACCTGTTGCAGGAATTCTTCAGAAGATTGTTGTAGCTGTTGATTCGACTGTTGCAGTTGGTGCAGAGCTTGCGGTCATTGCCGATTCAGGCAGTGCGCCATCAACTCCTGCGGTGGCATCAGCTCCGGCTCAGCCATCAGCTCCGGCGCCTGTTGCTCCACCAGTGCAGGCTCCAGTTGTGCCTGTAGCAGCACAACCTGTACCTGCCGCGGTTCCGACCTCTTCCGGAACAATAGTTTCGATGCCCGCCCTCGGCGAGAGTGTCACTGAAGGAACTGTTACACGTTGGCTTAAGAATGTTGGCGATTCAATCAACGTAGATGAAGCACTTCTCGAAGTTTCTACCGACAAGGTAGATACCGAAATTCCATCACCTGTTGCTGGAATCATCACATCTATCGACGTGCCAGTTGATTCAACTGTTCCAGTTGGCGCGCGACTAGCAACTATCGGAGTCTCAGCTTCCACATCAGTTCCGGCGCAGTCGCAAGCTCCAGTTGCTCCAGTTGCTCCAGTTGCTCCAGTTGCGGCAGTGGTTCCAACTCCACCAACAATTCAATCGAGCCCCGTGCCTGCTCCTGCACCAACACCAACTCCCGTTCAATCAGTCGCTGTCAACGCACCATCGGATGCTTATGTCACTCCTCTGGTTCGCAAACTCGCTTCCGAAAATGGCGTTGATCTTGCTCGCGTAACCGGAACCGGTATCGGCGGACGCATTCGTAAGGAAGATGTTCTTGCTGCAATCACCAAGCCTGTAGCAACAGCTCCTGCCACATCTTCACCTTCGGCCTTAAACACTGCGCCAACTACTCCTGCAGCACCAGTTGCAATATCTCCACTACGTGGAACACAAGTTCAAATGACCAGACTTCGTAAAGTTATTGCTTCCCGCATGGTCGAATCGCTTCAAGTAAGCGCACAACTCACTACTGTTGTTGAAGTCGATGTCACAAAGATTGCACGTCTACGTGATCGCGCAAAGGCCTCCTTTGAATCGCGCGAGGGCGTTAATCTGACATTCCTTCCCTTCTTCGCTGTAGCAGTGTGCGAAGCGCTCAAGCAACATCCTGTTCTCAACTGTTCAATTGAAGGCGAGACAATTACCTATCATGGTGCAGAGCATCTCGGAGTAGCGGTCGATACCGAACGCGGACTTCTTGTACCTGTCATCAAGGATGCCGGGGATCTCAATATCGGCGGCGTTGCCCGAAGAATTTCAGATGTAGCAGCACGCACTCGCGACAATAAGATCTCGCCAGATGAGCTCGGTGGCGGAACATTTACTATCACTAATACTGGTAGCCGTGGCGCACTCTTCGATACACCAATCATTAACCAACCACAGGTCGCAATCCTTGGACTTGGTGCAATCGTTAAACGCCCAGTTGTCATGAAGGGTACTGATGGCGGCGAAACTATTGCTGTTCGCTCCATGGTCTATCTTGCACTCTCCTACGATCATCGGATCGTTGATGGCGCTGACGCTGCACGCTTCTTAGTCACCCTTAAAGACCGCCTCGAAGAGGGACGTTTCGAATCTGACCTTGGTTTGTAAGGGCGAGAGGATTCATCTATGAATCGCAAACTACCTCCACAAAGAATTGCCATCACTGGCGCTTCTGGTCTAATTGGTACACCACTAGTCGGACACCTCCGCTCTGAAGGTCATACCGTTCAACGATTGGTTCGGCGCGCTCCTGTCAGTTCTGATGAGGTTCGTTGGGATCCGCAGGGCGGCACCGTTGACCTTGAACCACTTCGTGGCGTCGATGCGATCATTCACTTAGCGGGTGCTGGCGTCGGAGATAAACGATGGCGCAAAGAGTACAAGGCTGAAATTCTCAACTCGAGACTGTTAGGCACGACTGCAATTGCAGCTGCGGTTAACGAACTTAAGCCCTCAGTTTTCATCTCAGGAAGTGCAATCGGTTGGTATGGCGAAACTGGTAATCGCGCAGTCTCTGAAACTGATCGCGCGGGCGATGATTTTCTTGCCACCGTGTGCCGCGAATGGGAAGGTGCAGCAGATTCGGTTGAAGGCGTTCGCACTGTCAAAATTAGAACCGGTTTAGTTTTAGACCCTACCGGCGGCGCTCTCGGTCGCATGTTGCCACTCTTCCGAATGGGATTAGGTGGTCGCCTCGGTTCAGGTCAACAGTGGTGGTCATGGATAACTTTGCACGATCAAATTCGCGCAATCTGCCATCTTCTTGAATCAAATCTATCTGGTCCGGTTAATCTCACCGCGCCTAACCCAGCTACAAATCAAGAGTTCACTGCCGCACTTGCACGCGCATTGCACAGACCGGCGCTCTTTCCAGCTCCAGGATTTGCTCTCAAATTAGCGCTCGGTGGATTTTCTACAGAAATTCTTGGCTCGAAAAAGGTACTCCCGACCGCTCTACTTGAAGATGGTTTTGAATTTGAGTATTCGCATATCGTGAATGCACTCAACGCCTTAATTGAGTAAGTTCTTCAGCCGCTAAACGTCCGC
>CAEZSC010000015.1_pt1 | contig 17420 bp, 20 predicted proteins | sample 7263881 | NCBI WGS metagenome assembly CAEZSC01 (sample SAMEA6813768, study PRJEB35770) | uncultured Actinomycetes bacterium | biome: Freshwater; feature: Freshwater reservoir; material: water | place: Czech Republic | collected 2017-04-14 | depth 0.5m m
GCGAGATACCGAGATACCTACGTTGATAGCTGGACGTACACCGGCATTGAAGAGATCTGTTTCAAGGAAGCACTGACCATCGGTAATAGAAATCACGTTGGTAGGAATAAACGCTGAAACGTCGTTGCCCTTTGTTTCGATAATTGGCAGACCAGTCATCGAACCGCCACCGAGTTCATCGGAGAGCTTTGCGCAACGCTCGAGCAGACGTGAGTGTAAGTAGAAGACGTCTCCTGGATACGCTTCGCGACCTGGTGGGCGGCGAAGAAGTAGCGAGACTGAACGATAAGCCTCTGCCTGCTTGGAAAGATCATCAAAAATAATGAGAACGTGCTCGCCCTTGTACATCCAGTGCTGACCAATGGCAGAACCGGTGTACGGAGCTAAGTACTTAAAGCCTGCTGGGTCTGATGCAGGAGAGGCAACGATTGTTGTGTACTCCATTGCGCCAGCTTCTTCTAGTGCGCCCTTTACAGAGGCAATAGTTGAACCCTTCTGACCAATAGCAACGTAGATGCACTTAACCTGCTTCTTTGGATCGCCAGTCTTCCAGTTATCTTTCTGGTTGATGATGGTATCGATTGCAATTGCAGTCTTACCTGTCTGACGGTCACCAATAATCAACTGACGCTGTCCGCGACCAATCGCAGTCATTGCATCGATTGCTTTGATACCAGTCTGCATTGGCTCTTTAACTGGTTGGCGCTGAACTACAGAAGGTGCCTGAAGTTCGAGTGCGCGCTGTGCTTCCGCAACAATCTCGCCTTTGCCATCAATCGGACGACCGAGTGGGTCGACGACGCGGCCAAGGAATCCATCGCCAACTGGTACGGAGAGAATTTCACCAGTGCGACGAACAGTTGTGCCTTCTTCAATTCCAGTGAACTCACCCAAAATAACAACGCCGATTTCGCGTACGTCGAGGTTAAGCGCGAGTCCCAAAGTACCGTTTTCGAACTTCAATAGTTCGTTGGTCATTGTTGAAGGTAGACCTTCAACACGAGCGATTCCATCGCCAGCTTGTGTGACTGTGCCGATCTCGTCGCGAGCCGCTGCACCCGGATTGTAGGAAGCAACATGCTTTGTTAAAGCGTCGCGAATATCCTCGGGTCGGATCGTGAGTTCCGCCATCTTTCTCTCCTTCTAACTAAATCAAAGGCAATGCAATGCCCCTGAAACTTAAACTGCGAGCGCTCTGCCCGCTTCTGCTAAACGATTAATGATTGTTCCGTCGATAATCTCATCTTCAAAGCGAACAGAGAGTCCGCCAAGGACTGATGGATCGATTTCAACATTGAGATGAACGGTCTGACCAAGGTACTTGGTGAGCGCATCGTTCAACTTCTTCTTCTGTGCATCGGTTAATTCAACTGCGCTACGAACATGTGCGTTAACGCGATTAAGGCGTTCAGTCACAGCATGGGAGTAGGCCACAACAGTGCGCTCGACGTGACGACCGCGAAGTCCACTAAAAGCATGTGCAAGAAGGGTCACGGTATGAGCCGAGAACTTACCTGCAAAAATGGAGTTCAAGAGGTCAATCTTTCGCTCTTGCGAATCTGAGCGGGTATTGAATGCTTGACGTAGATCTGGATTTTCAACCAATAGGCGGTTGAAGGTAAAGATCTCATCATGCACGCGATCGAGTTCGCCATCAATATTGGCGGCAGAGGCTTCTGCTTCAACAGCAATCTGTTCGATGGCATCAACCATTTGAATGGATGAAGACCAGCGAAGCGCAACCGTAGCTGCAAGCAGTGATTGGGCTGCGGAGCCGAGCTTTCCTCCGAATAGATCAGAGAGAAGTTCTGCCTTAGAGCCGGCATCACGTGCAGGATCAGTAAATGCCCGACGCAGTGCTACTGATGAATCAACGGCAAGGAGTGCAACAAATAGATCTTTGGAGATGGCAGCGCAATCCTTGGATGCCAGACCAGAGATGGTCTTATCCAAAGTTCCACGAAGAGCCACCAAAGATTGGCGACTGCTACCACCCATAAGAATCATTAGTTGCTCTTCTCCAGATCATCTAAGAAGCGGTCGACAATGCGAGACTGTCGAACCTGGTCATCTAACGCTTCTCCGACAATCTTGGAAGCTAACTCTGTTGCCAGAGTTCCTACCTCAGTGCGAAGTGCCTTAATGGCTGCTTGACGTTCAGCTTCAATGGAAGCAGTGGCAAGTTCGGTGATGCGAGCAGCTTCTTCTTGGGCTTTAGTGCGAAGTTCTTCGATGATTGCTACGCCTTGAACGCGTGCATCTTCACGAATCTTCTGCGCTTCACCACGAGCATCAGCTAGTTGCGCTGTGTACTCGGTAAGAGCTTGTTCAGCATCGCGCTGTGCCTTCTCTGCCTTCTCCATGCCGCCTTGGATTGCTTCAGTACGAAGTGCAAATGCTTTTTCAAACATAGGCACAACTTTTGAACGCATAACCAAGAAGAGCAGGATGAAGGCAATGGTGCCGACAATCAGCTCAGCGGTATGCGGAATAAGCGGGTTAGCCGCTTCTTCCGAGAGACGAATAAGTGGTGACATTTCTGGCAGTCAGCTTAGAGAACGAATGCGAGAACGAGACCGAAGAGAGCCAACGCTTCTGCCAAGGCGAAGCCAAGGAATGCGATTGGTTGGAGAACGCTACGTGCTTCTGGTTGACGAGCTACACCGCTGATATAAGCGGCGAAGATCATTCCAGTTGCAATTGCAGGTCCGATTGCAGATAGGCCATAACCGACCAGGTTGAGTGTGCCGTCCATCTTTGTTGCCTTTCCCTATGTGTTGCTCGTATTTGGTTGGGGTAAAACTGGGTACAACTAGGTACAACTGGTGGTTCTAGTGTTCGTCGGCGAGCGCTCCTGCGATGAAGAGTGCCGTCAACAAAGTGATGATGTATGCCTGTAGGCATTGGACCATAAGCTCAAAGAAGGTCATGCCGATTCCCATTGCAAAAGAGAAGGGAGCCAAGATCTTCATAAAGAGGTTGGTGTCATGAATCATGTAGTCGCCGCCGGTGATAAATACCAGAAGAAGTAGGTGGCCAGCGAACATATTTGCAAAGAGACGCAGTGAGAGCGTGAGTGGACGAACCAAGAAGAAGGTTGCAATTTCAATAGGTGTGAGGAGGATATAAACCGCTTTAGGAACATCTGGCATAAATGCAATGCCCTTGAGGTACTTGCCTAAGCCTTGCTTCTTAATTCCTACCCAGTGAAAAATAACAAAGGTAAAGAGTGCGAGAACATATGGGAAGGCAACGTGAGACATTGCCGGGAATTGCAATAATGGAACGATTCCGAAGATGTTATTTACAAGAACGAAGGTAAAGAGAGTGAAGAGGAATGGAACGAAGCGCATGAATTCGTGGCCGATAATTTCTTGACCGATGTTGTTGCGAACAAATCCGTAAACCATTTCACCAGAAAATTGAAGTTTGCTAGGAACTACTGCGGCCTTGCGTGAAGCGATGATAAAGAAAATTGAGATAACGACGATGGAGAGAAGAACAAGGAGAACAGGTTTTGTTGTGTAGAGAGAGTCGCCGAATACTGGCGGAAGATTAAAATCCGCAGTGCTAGGTGGCTCGTAGCCGGGGCCAGCTGGGGCCGCTATCTGACTCACACACTCTCCTGATCAAAGGCACCGTAGTTGGGGCCAAGCTCGTAACTTTGGGAAGTCACACGAACCCTATTGGGCTATGGGCAAAAAATAAAACTCGTGCCGTGTGGCGGTGGTTACCCTGCGGCGCTCAATTCTTGACGAAGCGGAGCCAGACGAGATAAATCCCTGAGCCAGCGCCGAGCAGCAGGCCAATGAGCACGATAAAGCTGGTGCCGAGCCAGCGGTCGAGGCCGTAGCCAATACCGCCCCAGATAAGCAAGCCAGAGATGATGTATCCGAAGATGGACCAGGCTGCGCCCTCTTCATTGCCTGCGCCAAAGCGGCCGCCACCATTATTGATTCCCTTGTCATCGGAGCGACCAGGAAGTTTGGGTGTCTTAGGCATGCAATTTCTCCTTCTTATTGCCGGGCAGGATGGCTATTGAACAGGGGGTAATGGTAACTGGAATCGAAGCTTTAAAAATGCCCGAATCTCCCCGGTCAGCCAAGCAAGAGTAATGGCGATAGCACTTATCCCAAAGCTGGCTCGGTCTACCGTCTGCGGAGAGCTCGCCTTTGTGACTACCAAGAGCAGGGCCCCCACCAGAAGAACTTTTGCAAAGTAGGAGAACATCGCCAGAGCCATTGTGACCATAGGATCTAAATCGCGTGAAATCCGAGAGACTAATAAGTGAACCGAGAAGAAGAGCAGAACAACGATGGAGGCAAATGCGCTGCCCCAAAGACCTGATTGATGGTGAACTACGGTTGAGATCACGACGCAAAGAAGCGCAACAACACCAGAAGGAATGATTGCTCCTCGCCAGAGAAGGTGATCATTTAATTGGGCATCCGATGGCTTGGCCGGTGAACTCATATGCGAGATAACTCCTTCTTGAATTCAAAAAGTAAAGCGAGTGAGAGCGCGAAGATGGCGAGTGCGACCAGACCAGCAATCCACGCCGACGTGAAGGCAGCTATCGCTGTCGGAATCGCAAAACCTGCGGTCCACATATAAAGAATAACGGTCGTTCTGCGGTGCGAAATTCCCAAATCTAAAATTCGATGGTGCAGATGTTCGCGGTCTGCCGCAAAAGGTGAGCGACCAGCTCGCAGTCTTCGAATGATTGCCATCGCTAAATCGAGCAACGGGATAGCAAGAATTGAGAAGGGCAGAAGAATCGGCAGAAGGGTAGAGCTAGAACCCTGACTGGTGATGGAGTTCGCATCAATCTGTCCGGTCAAAGTAATCGCTGAAGCCGAAAGAAGTAAGCCCAGCAGCATCGCCCCAGAATCCCCCATAAATATTCGGGCAGGGTGGAAGTTATGAGGCAAAAATCCAATGCACATTCCGATGACGACTGCTGTTATTAGTGAAGGCGCCCCTGCGCGAGTAAAGCCATTGATCACTGCTAAGAGATAGGAAAAACCAAAAAAAGCAGTTGCGCAGATCGCCACAATTCCGGTCGCTAATCCATCTAGCCCATCGACGAAATTGATCGCGTTAATGACAATCATGACAAAAAGGATGGTCAGAAGTTGTCCGATATTTGGTGGCAGCGTGAAGATTCCATTGATAGGAAGCCAGAGAATTTGAACACCATGCAGTAAGAGAATGCCACCAGCTAATGCTTGGCCGGCAAACTTTGTAATTGCATCTAAATCGTAACGATCATCGAGTGCGCCCATGAGCATAATGAAAGTTCCTGCTAAAAAGATTCCCGTCGATTCACGTCCAAAGGATTTGCCCACTAATGGCAGGTGATTGACCACTAGTAGCGTGATTGAAAGAGAAACCCACATAGAGACGCCGCCCCATCTGGGCGTAATTACGGTGTGGATATCGCGCGAGCGAGGATCAACATATGCGCCAGCTCTCATCGCAATAATTCTTACGACTGGAGTGATGAGAAAACAGAGCGTTGCCGCAAGTGCAGCTGTCAACAAATATTCGCGCATGAGGAGTTAGTTCAGCGGATAAACAGGAAACTCTGCGGTAAGCGCATGCACTTCACTGCGAATTGTTGCTGCCTTGCCAGCATCATCGCCATCCTTAATCGCGCGAGCAATAAGAGATGCAATTTTCTTCATCTCTGGTGCACCCATTCCTTGAGTTGTGGTGGCAGCAGTTCCGACGCGAATTCCGCTGGTGACTCCAGGCTTCTCAGGATCATATGGAATGGAGTTCTTATTGAGTGTAATTCCCGATGCGCCACATCGCTCGTCGGCAACCTTGCCATTTACACCGGTAGCACGAATATCGATGAGTGCAAGGTGAGTCTCGGTTCCACCTGAAACTGCCCGCATGCCTTCTGATTCCAACGCTGAGGCAAGGCTCTTAGCATTGCTGATTACGTTCTTGGCATAACTTTGATAAGCAGGTGTTGCAGCTTCTTTCAGGGCAATCGCTTTTCCGGCCACAGCACTCATGATGGGACCGCCCTGCATTCCAGGAAAGACCGCTTTATCAATCGCTGCTGCATGCTCTTGCTTAGAAAGAATCATGCCGCCGCGAGGACCGCGCAAGACTTTGTGAGTAGTGAATGAAACAACATCGGCATAAGGAACTGGTGAGGGAATTGCTTTGCCTGCCACTAGTCCAATGAAGTGAGCGGCATCTACCCACATAATTGCGCCAACTTCATCACAGATTGATCGAACTGTTTGGAAGTCAATCAAGCTGGGATAAGCAGTGGCACCCGAGCAGATCATCTTTGGCTTGTGCTCTTTTGCTAACGCGCGGAGTTCGTCGTAGTCGATAAGTTCGTTATCTTGACGAACACCATAAGAAACAATGTTGAACCACTTACCGGAAAAGTTAACCTTAGCGCCGTGCGTTAAATGCCCGCCATGAGGTAAAGACATTGCAAGGACAGTATCGCCAGGTTGTGTAAATGCCTGATAGACCGCAACGTTTGCACTTGCGCCAGAGTGAGGTTGCAGGTTGGCATGTTCTGCACCAAAGAGTTCTTTGGCGCGGGCAATGCCAATCTCTTCTACCTTGTCGACCTCTTCGCAGCCGCCGTAATAGCGCTTGCCAGGATAACCTTCGGCATATTTGTTCGAAAGCGTTGAACCAAGTGCGGCTAATACTGCAGGCGAAGTGAAATTCTCGCTGGCAATAAGTTGAACATTCTCGCGTTGGCGCTTGAGCTCGCTGAGAAGTACTGCCGCAATATCTGGATCTTGTGCTTGGAGCGCAGAGAAGTCTGGGCCATAAAAGGGTTCGTTGGACATGTTCCTAGAGTAATAGGAGAGCTAGTTTGAGGCACCGATTGTGGGAAGAACTTTTCGCAATTCCTCTAGTGAGATTGCTCCAATTCGAGTGCAATTAACAAATCCAGCGCTGGTTTCTGCCACGACCGTGGATGAGAGCGAGAGTTCGAACTCTCCCCCATCTACGTACACCGAGATCTCCTCAGGCAGCGCTGATGTTTGAGCAAGCGAGAGTGATGGTGGTTGGCCACTCATAGATGCACTAGCAATTGCGACTGGTCCAACTTTCGCAATAACTTCGCGCACGAAATCCTGGTCTGGCACTCTGACGGCAAAGCTCTCTAATACTCCACCATCACCTAAATCCCAATGCAGTGCAGCGTTAGGTCGAACCATCAAGGTTAGAAGTCCTGGCCAGAAAGTCTCAGCCAAAGATTTAAGTGCGCTGGAAAGTTGCTGCGTTATTCCTTGAAGTGTTGTGGCCGATGCTATTGCTACCTGACATGCGGTACCGGGAGCATCTCCTCGCAAAAAGTGAATCTTGGATACCGCTTCACGATTAAACGCATCACAGAGAAATACGTATGAGCTCTCCAGCGGTGCGATGATAACTTCGCCCGCGCTAATTCGCGCTGCCACCGCCGTGATGGAGTCGCGGTATTCCGCAGACCCGGGCGCGATGGCTACGAGATTTATCAGCAGGAGCTCGGACATGTGCTTACTGTAAATCAGAAATTTGCTGCGCTAAAGCGCCATCGACCATCGCATGGATAGAGGTACCTTCAGGTAGATACTCTTCTGAGAGAATTTGGCCGCGTTCGTGAATAGCGGAGACTAAATCGCCTCGAGTAAATGGAATCACTACGCTGATCTCCACTCGGGGACGTGGGAGTGAACCTTCAATAGCTGCTAGCAAGGTATCTACCCCAAAGCCGGTACGAGCGGAGAATGCGAAACTGTTGGGCTCTTCTCGCAAGAGCTGCATCATCACTTCCGGTGAAGCGATATCTGATTTATTAATTGCGATAATCTCGAGCACATCTCCTGCGCCAATTTCATTAATGACCTGGCGCACTGCGCGAATCTGTTCTTTCGGATCAGCGTGCGATCCATCCACCACGTGCACAATGAGATCTGAGCCAGCAACTTCTTCCAGAGTGGATTTAAAGGCTTCCACCAGTTGATGAGGTAGATGACGGACAAATCCCACCGTATCTGAGAGAGTGTAGATACGACCATCGTTTGATGTAACTTTGCGAGTCGTAGGATCCAAGGTAGCAAAGAGGGCGTTCTCTACTAATACGCCAGCACCGGTTAGTCGATTCATGAGCGAAGACTTTCCGGCATTTGTGTAACCAGCGATTGAGACAGATGGAATTTGATGGCGAGTTCGTTCTTGGCGCTTAGTATCGCGCGCCACTTTCATCTCTTTAATCTCTTTTTTAAGCTTGGCCATCTTGTCATTGATACGGCGACGATCTGTTTCAATCTTTGTTTCACCAGGGCCGCGGCCACCGATGCCACCTGCTTGACGCGAGAGGGAGTCACCCCAACCACGAAGGCGTGGCAAGAGATAAGTCATCTGAGCAAGTTCTACTTGCGCCTTACCTTCGCGGCTCTTGGCATGTTGCGCGAAGATATCGAGAATCAAAGCAGTGCGATCAATAACTTTAACTTTGACTTTCTGTTCTAAGCTGCGAAGTTGCGCAGGTGAAAGTTCACCATCGCAAACAACAGTGTCCGCACCGGTTGCGGCGACAATCTGCTTAAGTTCTACAACTTTTCCAGAGCCAATAAATGTAGAAGGGTCTGCCCGATCGCGGCGTTGGATGAGCGCATCCATCACTTGTGAGCCGGCAGTCTCTGCTAAAGCTGATAGTTCCTTCATAGAATTTTCGGCATCCAGGATTGTTCCTTCAGTCCATACTCCTATAAGAACAACTTTCTCTAACCGGAGCTGGCGATATTCAGCATCTGAAATGTCTTGGAGTTCGGTCGATAGACCTGCGATTCGGCGAAGAGCCTGTCGATCTTGTAAATCTTGCTGGTTACTTTCATAGTGCTCTGCCTCATTTTCGGAGGCATCGTATTCTGCGGCTACTCGCGCTGACTCTGCGAGCAGAGTGTCAATATCAATATCGAGTGGATCTTGTGGACTCACAAATATTTACTCACATCGTGGTCAACCCCGATAACAGCTGGGCCAATCAAAGTTGCATTGCTATGACCGTCGATATCTACAATTAAACGTCCACCAGGCGGATTGATAATCCAACGACTAGGAAGTTTCTGCCCTTTCTTGAGAGTTGCAGCAAGTGCTACTGCGCAGGTTCCTGTTCCACAAGATGGGGTCTCGCCCACTCCGCGTTCGTGGACGCGCATCTTGATTTCGCCATTATCTAAAAACTCAACAAACTCAACATTTACACCATCTGGATATTCATCTTCAGGAGTAACAACGGGAGCAGTGAGTAGATCGCCGGCATCTAGTACATCATCTACAAATACAACGGCATGGGGATTACCTACATTGATGTTGTAGCCAGCCCAGGTGTGGCCGTTAGCTGCTGCTTGGATCTCACCATAGATCTCTTCGACTTTTCCCATGTTGACTGAGATATCACCCTCATCAGGAACAGCTAAATACTTCATTCCATCACGGGTATTAATGCCAAATATTCCAGAAGGTTGATGTCCCTTTTCAATCAGGTACTTAGCCATCACGCGAATTCCATTGCCACACATCTCGGCAATAGAGCCATCATTATTTCGATAATCCATAAACCATTTACCGTCGAGTTTAGAGATTCGTATTAGTCCATCGGTATCTAAGCCATTAGTGCGGTCACACATCGCAGCAACTTGTGATTGCGTGAGATTAATCTGGTTTTCGGGATCAAAGATGAGGAGAAAATCATTCTCTGTCCCGTGGCCATAAGTTGCAATCATGATTTGATAATAGAGGTTAGAGGCTAGATAGCGCAGTGGATAAGCGCTCTTCTGGTGCGCCGGGCTTGATCCATTGAATTCGCATATCGCGGGAGAACCAGGTCTCTTGCCTGCGGGCATACTGCCTCGTCGCTCGGGCAGTATCTTCCTTTGCCTCGGGCTCACTCATTTCTCCATGTTTCAACTTAATAATTTGGGCATATCCGATTGCAGCCCGAGCGGTCTTGCCATCCAAAATTCCCTGATTAATTAAAGTTTCTACTTCATCAACAAAACCTAATTGCCACATCTGGTTAACGCGGGCATCGATGCGAATATCAAGAGTTTCGCGATCCATCACTAACCCAAATTGTTTTGCGTGTGGGTACTTGGATGAAGCCTCTCTGGGTAAATTAGCCGTGTAGGGCTTGCCAGTAATTTCAATGACCTCAAGTGCGCGAATCACTCGGCGAATATTCTCTTGCGGAATAGCAAGTGCAGCCGCCGGATCAAGTGTGGAAAGGCGCTTGTGCATCGCCTCGTTGCCCAATTTTCCTGCTTCGGTAGTAATCGCGGCTCTCACTGCAGGATCAGTTTCGGGAAAATTGAGATCGTCGAGAATAGCTTTGATATAGAGACCAGTACCGCCGACCACAACAACAGATTTATTGGCCGCGAGTAGGGCGTCAATGATGGCGCGGGCGCTCTCTTGATACCAAGAGACGCTCACATCTGTATCTACATCGACCACATCCAATAAGTGATGTGGAATCCCCGCCCGCTCGGCCAAAGATAATTTCGCAGTTCCGATATCCATGCCTCGATAGAGCTGCATGGAGTCAGCATTAACAATTTCAGCGCCTAACTCTTGGGCAAGTGAGATTGCTAAATCACTCTTACCTGTAGCAGTCGCGCCTGTAACAACAATCAGCTTTGGCAATTAATCGCCCCGCGCCTTCAAGGTTGCCAAAGTAGGCATGCCCACCATTATCGGAGTCGGACCGCTCTCTCGCATCCGCGCTTCGTGTGCATCGCCGCCAGCTGTTTTGCGAATGTGAATAGGGAGGTTCTCTGCAACGACGAAGTTGGGTGATGCGGAAGTAATCGCAACCGTTACGGCATCGCCAATTCGAGGTGGATTGTCGGCATCGATTCCAAAGTGAACGAGACGGAAATCTTTGCTGCGACCAGTCATGCGAGCCCGTTCATCGTCATGACGACCAACGTGATCGGCGACCAAAACTTCTTGCTGGGTTCCGACAACTACCTTATTTACTTCGTGCGAGATCTCTTGTTGCAACTTATGGAGCGCCTCGTAGCGTTCGCGCATTACTGAATCTGAAATCTGTCCATCCATAGTGGCGGCCGGCGTGCCTGGGCGCTTGGAATATTGGAAGGTGTAAGCGGCAAGGAACTTAGCTTCACGTGTCAGGCTCAAAGTATCTTCGAAATCTTGATCGCTCTCACCGGGAAATCCAACGATGATGTCGGTAGTGATTGTGGCTTCTGGCATTGCAGTACGGACCTTCTCAATGATTCCCATATATCGATCGCGGCGATAGGACCTGCGCATTGCTTGAAGAATTCTGTCGCTACCTGATTGCAGTGGCATATGAAGATGTGGCATTACATTTGAATGTGAGGCCATGGCTTGGATGACATCGTCAGTGAAATCTCTTGGATGCGGAGACATGAAACGAATTCGCTCTAGACCCGGAACTTTTGCTACATCTGCAAGCAAGCGAGCAAATGCCCCGCGCTCCCCTAGTTCAACGCCATAGGCATTAACGTTCTGTCCGAGTAATGTAATTTCGATGACACCTTGATCAACTAACGCCTTTACCTCAGTGAGAATGTCATTGGCGGGCCGATCTTTCTCTATCCCCCGCAATGCAGGAACGATGCAGAAAGTGCACGTGTTGTTACATCCCACAGAGACTGAGACCCAGCCACTAAAAGCAGAGTGGCGACGGGCAGGTAACGTGGAGGGGAAATGTTCGAGAGATTCCTTAATCTCGACCTGGGACTCTTCTTCAATGCGTGCGCGCTCAAGCAGTGCGGGTAACGAGCCAATATTGTGAGTTCCAAAGACAACATCTACATATGGTGCTCGTTTAACAATGGACTCTTGATCCTTCTGTGCCATGCAGCCACCCACCGCAATTTGAAATCCAGGATCTGATTTCTTACGCGGGGCAAGGAAAGAGAGATTGCCATATAACTTGTTATCAGCATTTTCACGGACCGCGCAGGTATTAAAAACTACGAGATCAGGATCGCTACCTGCCAGAGCCTGTTCATATCCAGCATCGAGAAGCAGGCCAGAAATCCGCTCGGTGTCATGGGCATTCATCTGACATCCGTAGGTTTCTACAACAAAGGTGCGAGTCACTCGCTAATCGTAGTTGAGTTAAGAAGCGAGTAGTTCACGCATAATGCGCGAGGTAATGCTGTGGCTAAAGCCTTTACGCGCCATCAAGCCAGAGATTCGGCGATAGGCAACTTCAGGATCGAGGTGTGAACAGGAGCGATATTTGCGCTCGGCCAAGGTAAAGGCCATCGCGTATTCATCTTCATCATCAATTCCATCAATAGTCTCTTCGATGATATCCGCTGAGACGCCTTTGACTTTCAACTCTTGCGCAATTGCTCGCTTGGAGAGCTTCTTCTGACGTACGCGAGACTCTGCCCAGAGTCCCGCGAACTCTAAATCATTGAGCAGGCCTTGAAGTTCGAGCTGGTCTAGAACTGCTGATGCATTTTCTTCTGAGACATCTCGCTTCAATAAAAGTGCATGAAGCTCAGCCCTACTCCGAGCCCGAGGTGCCAACGCATATAACGCGATGGTCTCTGCCTGCTGGTACTCGGAGTAGGAGCTAGCTTCTAGATCTTGGCTCTTTTTCAACTTTTAGAAATCAACCTCTGCGGTTGCTTCATCGATTGCTGCAACGAGTTCAGGATCAACTGTTACAGGAACATAGTGAGCGCGAATCTTGGACTCGATATCGTTTGCAAGATCTGGATTATCGATAAGGAATTGACGTGCATTCTCCTTACCTTGTCCAAGCTGATCGGCTTCATAGGTATACCAAGCTCCAGCCTTCTTGACGACGCCAACATCTACACCTAGGTCGATGAGAGAGCCTTCGCGTGAGATTCCGACGCTGTAGATAATGTCGAATTCGGCCTGCTTGAATGGTGGGGCCATCTTATTTTTGACGACCTTGACGCGAGTACGGTTACCGACCGCTTCTTGTCCATCCTTGAGAGTTTCGATACGACGGATATCTAGGCGAACTGAGGCGTAGAACTTAAGCGCCTTTCCACCTGTGGTTGTTTCAGGAGTTCCGAAGAAGACGCCGATCTTTTCTCGGAGCTGATTGATAAAGATTGCAGTGGTATTGGATTGGTGAAGTGCGCCAGTGATCTTACGAAGCGCTTGAGACATCAGACGAGCTTGAAGACCCATATGGGAATCGCCCATCTCGCCTTCGATTTCTGCGCGAGGAGTAAGTGCTGCAACTGAGTCAACAACGATGATATCGATAGCGCCGGAGCGAACCAACATATCCATGATCTCAAGTGCTTGCTCACCGGTATCTGGCTGTGAGACTAAGAGCGCATCGATATCAACGCCGAGCTTGCGTGCATACTCGGGATCGAGTGCGTGCTCTGCATCGATAAATGCTGCGATGCCGCCAGCGCGCTGAGCATTGGCAATTGCATGCAATGCAACAGTGGTCTTACCTGAGGATTCAGGTCCATAAATTTCTACGATACGGCCGCGAGGTAAGCCGCCGATTCCAAGAGCGATATCCAAGGCGATAGAGCCGGTAGGAATAACCTCTTGAATAACTGGGCCGCGATCGCCCATCTTCATTACTGAACCCTTACCGAACTGACGCTCAATCTGGGCGAGGGCTGTATCTAGGGCCTTGCTCTTGTCGCTATTAGCTTTTTCATTCTGCTTTTCAGATTTTTCTGAAGCCATCTTCGAACCTTTCATCGTGCGTCTGTGTACGGTCCTGAAGGTACGGAAGGCCACTGACGGCGGGAGCTGGGCTACCGCGGAACTGTGGAACCGCTCAGGTTGGGCATATCCCTTAGCTCTAAGGAGCCCACAAGTGGGCCTTACGAGCGTCGGAATAGCGCAAGGTTACCGAACATCTGTTCGAAAGGCTAGTAGGCCTATCCAGACACGCCGAAAATAATCAGGCGGGTTATTTAAATTTCTCGGGCATCTCTGGATTGTGGCGAATTACGGCCTTCCAGATATCCCCTGGCTCATCTCCTCGATCGAGGGCTTCATTAACCGTCTTGCCCCCAAGTTCGGCATGGACGATATCGCGGGAGTAGGTATCGGAGTCAGAGAAGTAATCGCTCAAGCGAGAGCGGAGTTCGGTAATGCGCATTAATTACACCAGAGCTTTGCTGAGTTGTTCAGCTTGGCTTCGTGATTCAGATTCTGTGAGCGGGGATGCCACCTGCCCTAAAAACCAACGGAGTACGAGTGAGCCATTGCGAGCGCCGAAGATTTCGGTGATGCCGGCCCCGATAACTTTCCAGAGTGGATGATCTCCTACTGTTACAAATTTAAGGACATCGGCCGAATCGGTTACGACCATCTTAGCCAGAGCTTCATCGGTAGAGATAGCACGCGAGATTGCAAAGAGCGCTGCTTGCGGAGTTGCTGCTGCCTTTCCTAAATCGATCAGGCGCACGACCTCACTTTCGAGAAGAGTTGCAATCATCTCTTCTTTATCTGCAAAGTGGTTATAAACCGTAGCTCTGGAGACCTGCGCCCGAGCTGCAATATCTAACATATTGGATTCGTATGCGCCGACTTCGGCAATAACTTTCTTAGCGCCAGCCAGAATCGCAATTCGCGAACGCTGTTGGGTGGCCATTTGGCGGGCGTATTTAGCACTCGTCACGAGACTAAGCTGCTTCGACTCCGCTATCTACATCACTTGCGCTAGAAACAATAGTAAGTACAGGAGTCTCGGTGATTGCTATAGCGAGTGAGACAGAATGTAGGACTGAGGAGAGTGAGAGATTGAGAGCTCCGCAGATGGAATTAAGAAGTTCAGAGGACGCTTCTTTCTGACCACGTTCGACCTCGGAGAGGTAGCCCAGTGAGACACGGGCCGCTTTAGCGACATCGCGAAGAGTGCGCCCTTGATCAACGCGCGCAGCGCGAAGGGAGCTTCCGATATGGGTACGGAGAAGAGTCACGGGATAAGGATACGCGCAAAGGTGGCTAACGCGCTCTCTATAGTTGCGTGGCGAACCGCGGCCCGATCCCCCGATAGCGCCAGGGAGATAACCACAGTTTCGCCCTTGCCGGCTATGGCAATCCAGACTGTCCCCGCTTTTTGGCCATATGCCTTACCAGGCCCAGCTACACCTGTTGTGGAAATCGCATAATCGCTCTTGAATTCGGCGCGAGCTGATTCGGCCATTGTCCGTGCAACCTCTTCGCTGACCGCGGTGTGCTTGGTCAATATTCGCTTAGCAACATGGAGAAATTTTGTCTTGGCCGGATCGCTGTAGGCAACAATCCCACCAAGAAATACTTCAGAAGATCCCGCAATATCAGTAAGTGCGGCAGCGAGCGCGCCACCCGTAATGGATTCAGCGCTGGCCAGGGTCAACTTCTTCTTTTTTAATAACCGAACAACCTCCTCGGCAAGAACAGAGTTCTTCTTCATTTCTTGAGTGCCTTCTTGAAATAATCGAAACCTGTCGTCAAAGTTATGCCGATAGTAAAAGCCATCAAGAGATCTCTTGGGAGGTGCGCCCAGGTAGGAAGCGGCAAAATATAGAAGCCCACGCCAAAGCCTTGGCACATCGCTTTGAGTTTGCCGCCCTTGCTCGCCGGAATAACTCCACCTTTTATGACAAAGAGTCGGAGAGCGGTAACTGCGATTTCGCGAATCAGAATTACTGCAGTTACCCACCACCAAAGCTTGTCTTGAATCGATAGCCCAATCATTGCTGTTCCGATAGCTGCTTTATCTGCAACCGGATCAAGAAAGGTGCCAAAGGCGGTTACTTCTTTGCGCGCGCGAGCCAGCTTGCCATCGAGAAAGTCGGTGAGTCCAGTAAGAAAGAATCCGCACCAAGCGATGATTTGCCAGGTTGAATCATTGCCGCCATTTTTAAAGAGTGCATAGGCGCAAAAGGGCAGTGCCAGCACTCGAAGAATAGTGAGTGAATTCGGAAGATTAATTAGTTGCATTAGAGCGCCTGCGCAATCAGGTCTGCCCCGTCTGTGCCTGTAACAACGGCATCTACATACTCGCCAACTTTAAATTGTGCGCGGCCGGGAGTGAAAGAGATGAAGGTGGAGCCATCAACTTCTGGGCCTTGATGTTCAGCGCGACCTTCTTGAAGTTCTGCATCTTCGATAAGTACCCGCACGCTTTGGCCGATACGTTCTTCAGCGCGTTGATTGAGGAGTTCGTCAACGATGGAGGATAGCTCTTCAACTCGATGGCGAATCTGATCTTCTTCTACCTTATTTTCTAGAGTCAGCGCTTCGGTCTGGTCTTCGTCGGAGTAACCAAAGACGCCCACAGCATCCATGCGAGCCCGAGAGATGAAGTCCACTAGCTCTTGGTACTCCTCTTGCGTCTCACCAGGAAATCCAACAATGACATTTGAACGAATACCTGCTTCTGGGGAGAGTGCGCGAATTTGATCGATGAGATGGAGGAACTTCTCGGAGTCGCCAAAGCGGCGCATCCGGCGAAGTACGGTGCCACTTGCATGTTGAAAAGAGAGGTCGAAATATGGAACAACTTTAGGAATGCTAATCATGGCTTGAAGAAGTGAAGGACGCATCTCTGCCGGTTGTAGGTAGGACAAGCGAATCCGTTCAATGCCAGGAATGGCTGCCATGTCAGGCAACAACTTTTCGAGAACTTTGAGATCTCCAAAATCCTTGCCATATGAGGTGGTGTTCTCGCTAACCAGAAATATCTCAGATGCACCTTGATCCACGAGCCATTTAGCTTCATCCAATATCTCAGTTGGGCGACGCGAGATAAAAGAACCACGAAAAATGGGGATAGCGCAGAAAGAACAACGGCGGTCACAGCCCGATGCAATCTTGAGCGAGGCAATAGGCGCTTTATCTAGACGCTGGCGCAGAATGCGTGCACCTTGACCATGTGGGGCGGGGCGAGTGATTGCATCTTTGGCTCGCGCATCGGCGCGATCGGCCGGAGCAATGGGCAGAAGTGTTCGGCGATCTTTCGGTGTATGAGCAGCAATCGAGCCGCCAGAAATAATTGTGTTGAGTCGTGCGGAGATATCCTGATAATCATCGAATCCAAGAATGGCATCAGCTTCAGGCAGCGCAGTCGCTAGCTCATTGCCGTATCGCTCTGCCATACAACCAACTGCGACAACAGCTTGAGTAACCCCATTGCCTTTTAGCGAGTGTGCTTCTAGGAGCGCATCAACAGAGTCCTTTTTAGCACTCTCGATAAATCCACATGTGTTAATAACGGCGACTTGGGCTTGCGAAGCATCATCGACCAAGGTCCAGCCGTCTGCAGCAAGGCGACCCGCAAGTTCTTCCGAGTCCACGTCATTGCGCGCGCAACCAAGGGTCACGAGAGCGACAGTTCGATTATTTTTTGTTATGGATGCGCTCACCGGCACCATGCTACC